>Ga0315288_10000406_pt1 | contig 54237 bp, 53 predicted proteins | sample YL17G11_20_MG_FD_203454 | JGI IMG/M metagenome (GOLD analysis project Ga0315288, IMG submission 203454) | Sediment microbial communities from Yellowstone Lake, YNP, Wyoming, USA - YL17G11_20 | ecosystem: Environmental > Aquatic > Freshwater > Lake > Sediment | place: USA: Wyoming | collected... | reverse complement strand
GCCCCTACCGCTATCCTGATCTTCGGTGAGGAGGCGGTGGAGGAAGTCTGGGACGCCTTCCACGAGCAGTTCGACCAGATGGCCAACTTCTCGCGCAACCACAGCCTGACCTTTCCCCACTACCTGGCGCTGACCCACTCCGAAGCGGACAAAGGCCGCTCGCTGGAGATCGTGTGCCGCGAGCTGGGGGTGAACCCGGCCGAGGCCATAGCCATCGGCGACTCGGAGGCTGACCTGGCCATGTTCAGCGTGGTTGGCCGGGGCATCGCCATGGGCAACGCGCCCGATGCGGTGCGCGCGGCGGCCGGAGACGTGGCGCCGCGCAACGACGACGACGGAGTGGCCTGGGCCATCCGCAGGTACGTGCTGGGGGAGTAGACGGTGGTTCTGCGCGAGGGTCTGAAGACCCTCGCCTACATCAGGTTTGCGACCCCGACCCCCGCAGGCCCCATTCTTTGTGCCTAGTTGCACAACCGCTGACGCCCCTGATAAAATCTAACTGAAAATCATTTGCAGTAAGGGGCCCTATGCCTAAGATCGAGAAGGAGCGTGTCCTCTATCGGGTGCCCCGCCTGGCCGGCCAGCGCCTGACGGGCCAGCGCCTGCTCCTGCTCGAGCTCATCGAGCAGACGGAGGGCGAGCTCGACGTCTACGAGATCTACCGTCGGGCCAAAGAGCGGAACCGCAAGATGAGCCTGTCCACCGTCTACCGCGCCCTGCGCCTATTCACCGACCTGGGCATCGTCGATGACCTGCAGCGCGACGAGCACCACTACCACACCCCCAAGCTGTCCCATGAGCACTATCACCTGGTCTGCCTGACCTGCGGCCAGGTGGTGGAGTTCGAGAGCCCGCTGGTGGATGCTCTGAAGGAATCGGTGGGGGCCCAATACAGCTTCGCCGTGACCCGCGGCGAGGTGAACCTCCACGGCTACTGCCGGCGCTGCCGCCCGGGGCCATAGTCGCAGCGGGGGAGGAGCCAGCGAGGAGCATTGCTCCGGCCGGGCCGGGCGAAAAGCTTAGCGGCGAGGTGGGGGCGCAGGGCGCCGCCGGACGACGCCGCGCCCGCCGGCGGCTCGGGCGGCCAGGTAGGCCTGGGCGTCCGCCTGGATGATGCGATAGACCTCCGCCAGGGGTTTGCCGCTGGTCTCCGCTAGACGGCGGCAGACCTCGTATTCGGGGGACAAGCGAGGGAGCTCGTCGGGCAGGCGCTTCACCTTTACCTGGGCTGGTCCGAGGCTGGACTCGAACTCCACCACCTCTCGCTCCGCCTCCCGCCGCCGCACCTCCCGCAGGCGCACGCCGAGGGTGGAGGTCTCGCGCAGGAGGAGGGAGACCACGCGGTCCTCGGCGTCGTGGGGACAGAGGGCGGAAAGCATGACTCCCGGCCGGCCCTTCTTCATTTGCACCGGCGTCAGCCAGACATCGGCGGCGCCGACGGCCAGCAAGCGCTCCTGCACGTAGGCCACGATCTCCGGGTTCATGTCGTCGACGTTGGTCTCTACCTGGAGCATGGTCTGCTCGGCTTCCGGCTCAGCCACTGTCGCGGCGGTCGTGCCCAGCCAGAGGCGCAAGACGTTGGGCCAACCAGGGATGTCGCGCGCCCCTGCGCCGCTGCCCACGGTCTCCACCAGCATCAGGGGCCTCTGGAAGCGGGCAAGGGTGGTGATGATGGCAGCGCCGGTGGGAGTAAGGAGCTCGCCCTCGTCGTTGGAACGCGGCGGTTGCACGGGTGCGCCGATTCCGCTCACCAGCTCCAGGGTGGCCGGCGCCGGCAAGGGCAGGCCGGCGCGAGTGGCGCCGCTACCCAGGGCCAGTGGTGAGGCGAACACGCCCTCCACACCGAGGATGCGAAGACCGACCACAGCGCCCATCACATCCACTATGGCGTCCACCGCGCCCACCTCGTGCAGGTGAGTCTGGTCCGGCGGCTGACGGTGGGCCTTGGCCTCGGCCTCCACCAGGCGGCGGAAGATGGCTTTGCCCTTCTCCCGGTCGGGAACGGGCAGGGAGCTGCCGTCAATGATGGCACTGACGTCGGCCAGAGTGCGCGAAGGCTGGCGGCCGCTGACCGCCACCCGCACCTGGGTGGCGCCGAGGCCGCCCCGGCGCACTCGCCGAGCGTAGAGACGGTAGCCCCGCAGAGGCAGGCCGGCCAGCTCCCGTCGCAGGGCGGCCAGAGGGAGGCCGGCATCCACCAGCGCGGCGAGGATCATATCGCCGCTGGCGCCCGAGAAGCAGTCTAGATAGGCAACCTTGGCCATGCTATTGAAGGCCCGCCGCCATGTTCGCCGCCTGGGCGTCAACCATACTTTCCACTGTCTGGGCAGGGTCGAAGCCGATAGACACCACAGCGATGCTGCCCCGACTGCGGCCTACACGGAACAGAACCATGTCCTGGATGAAGGCCTCGTCAGTGGCCGGCTGGCCGATGGACGCCGTGCCGCTGATGCGCAACCAGAGCATCTCGTCGGCAACGTCCAGAGGCGGTAGCTCCTCCACTTTCACGTCCCTGGCCTGGCCGGAGCTGGCCGGCCAGTCCGTAGTGCGGGCCGTGTTCACGGCGTCGGCGAAGGAGGCGGTGGCGCCGCCATCGTTCTCGTAGAGGCTGACAGTGCTGTCCAGCAGGACCACACCGGTCTCGCCGGGGGCCTCAGGGCTGAAGCTGACGCCGTGCCCCAGGATCCGCCCCCACTCGGTGAGCTGGGCCAAAGCCGTCGTCGGGTCGTCGCTGCCGTTGGCCACTTGATCGTTTGTGCTGGACGATTCCTCCGCCAGAGTGTAACCCGCGGGGAGGTCGCTCAATTTGAGGACCATCCCCTTGAGCTGCTCTTCCACGGCCGAAGGCGTCCCTGAAGGCGCTGCCGAAGCCGTGCCCGAAGCCGCGGGCGTAGCGCTGGAGCCCGGCGCGACAGTCCCCTCGCCATCTCCTCCGCCGCAGGCGACAGCCGCCAGCAGAGCGGTGAGTAGCGCTGCACCAAGCAGGAGCCCACCCCGCATCATTCCACCCATCACTTCCTCCTCTCCCGCCAGGCCAGGCGGTTGATCACCGCCGCCAAATAGCCGCCGCCGAATCCGTTGTCGATGTTGACCACCCCTACGCCGGGGGCGCAGGCATTGAGCATCGCCAGCAGGGGCGCCAACCCGCCGAAGCTGGCCCCGTATCCCACCGAGGTGGGCACTGCGATGACCGGCGCCTCGATGAGGCCGGCTACGACGCTGGGCAGCGCCCCCTCCATGCCCGCCACCACCACCACGGCGTTGGCGGCCTGGAGTACGGCCAGCCGGTCCAGCAGGCGGTGGAGGCCGGCCACCCCCACATCGTACATGCGCTCCGCCTGACTTCCCATGAGCTCCACTGTCACCGCCGCCTCATCGGCCACCGGCAGGTCGCCGGTGCCGGCGCAGACGACTGCCACGCCCGGCAGGAGGGTCTCGCGGCGGCGGTCGACAGTCGCGGCACGTGCAGCGGGATGGTACACCACATCCGGCACGGCCGCCCTGAGGACGTCGTAAGAAGAGGAGCCGATGCGGGTCACCAACAGGCGGTCGCCTTGGGAGAGGAGCTTCTCGGCGATGGCCACGATCTGCTCGTCGCTCTTGCCCTCGCCCAGGATGACTTCCGGAAAGCCCTTGCGCAGAGCGCGGTGGTGGTCGACCTCGGCGAAGCCCAAGTCCTCGTAGGGGAGGCGGCGCAGGCGCTCCAGCGCCTCGTCCACAGCCAGCGACCCCGATTGGAGCGCGATGAGCAGTTGCCGCAGCTTCGTGTCGTCGATTTCCCCACCTCTTGCCAGAGCAGACGAATCATAGCACCGCGCCTCGCCTTGCGTAAACTTGCGGCCGCTCGTCCTGAGCCTGTCGAAGGGCGGGCGTGCGCTCATGGATTCGACGGGCTCACCATGAGCGAGCGCCTCGCCTTGCGTAAACTTGAGGGCGCGGCCGATAATGGCCCAGCGATGAGTCCACGGAAGCTGGCCCCTGCCGTCAGGAGGGATCGAGCGCCCACGGCCTTCTGGCTCGTCTGGTCGCTGGCGCTGGTGGCCTTCGTTGTCCTGGCGTCCTTCGCAGCCGCTTTCGACTACTTTCCCGGCGACCGCGGCCTGGCGGGGTGGATCCAGGATCTGGACGCCCGTGCCTGGCGCGAGGCGCTGGACTGGGCCAGCCGCCTGTCGGAGTTGCCGGGGGTGCTCATTGTGGGTTTGGCCGGGGCGGCGATCCTCTGGCTGCTGACGTATCGCTCCGAGGCGGTCTGGCTCGTGGTGGCTCTGCCCCTGGCCGAACTCAGCGGGGTGGCCAAGCTGGCCGTGGACCGGCCGCGGCCTTCGCCGGAGCTGGTGGACGTGCGCGAAACGGCCTCCGGCGCCAGCTTCCCCAGCGGACACACGGTGACGACGGTGCTGCTGTACGGCTTCCTGTTCTATGCGGTGGGGCAGGCCCTCTCCGACCGGCGCCTGCGTTACCCGGTGCAGGCCCTGTGTGTCGTCATCGCCGTGCTCACCGGTCTCCAGAGGGTGGAGGCGGGCGTGCATTGGCCCAGCGACGTAGTAGGCGGTGCGCTCTTCGCGGGGCTGATACTCGCCCTCCTTATCTGGAGCCACCGTCGTTTTCGGGCCCGCCGGCCCGCGGAATAGCGGCGCACGATGAACTGGCTGGATGGGGTCATCCTTATCGCGCTCATTGGCTTCACGGTGGCCGCCTTCCGGGCCGGCCTCATCCGCGAGGTGGTCACACTGGTTGCCGTGGTCGCGGGCGTGCTGATCGCCGGCCACTACTACGACGACCTGGCCGAGGATGTGCTGCTGTTCATCAAGAACGATAAGGGGGCCAAGGTCACCGCCTTCCTCACCCTGTTCGGGTCGCTGGCCCTGGCCGGACAGCTCGCCGCCTTCCTCATGAAGCGCGCCGTAAGCATGCTGCTGTTGGGCTGGCTGGACCATCTGGCCGGCGCTGCGTTCGGCCTGCTGAAAGGGCTGGTGCTGGTGGAGCTGTTCCTCATCTTCTTCGCCACGTACCCCTATCTGGGGCTGGACAAAGCCATCGATGGTTCGGGCATCGCCCCCCTGTTCCTGGACCACGGGCCCGCTCTGCTGAAGCTCCTGCCGGGCGAGTTCAACCGAGCGGTGCAGGCGCTGTAATCCAATTGCACAGGCGAGCCGCTTTTTGATATGATTCGGCCGTGACGGACGCGGCCGTATTGGTGCTCAACCAAAACTATGAGCCCCTGAACGTCTGCAACGTTCGGAGGGCATTCGTGCTGCTCGACCGAGGGAAAGCCGAGGTGCTGGAGAACGGACGGGGCTACCTGCGTAGCCCCTCTTTCGTATTCCCCATCCCCTCGGTGATCCGCCTCATCTACGTCATCCGCCGGCCGCGGCCCCAGGGCCGCCTCTCCCGTCGCGACCTGTTTCTGCGCGACTACCACACCTGCCAGTACTGCGGCCGGCAGACGCGCGACCTTACGCTGGACCACGTGGTGCCCCGTAAGCGGGGCGGCCCACACGAATGGGCGAATGTGGTGGCGGCCTGTAAGTCGTGCAACCATCGCAAGGCCGGCCGCACCCCCGACGAGGCGCATATGCGCCTGATCCGCCTGCCCCGCCGACCCGCCTTCAACCCTTATCGGCCCTTCTACCACTACCTGAACTCGCAGATGGAGTGGCGGAAGTTCGTGCCGGGCTACGAGGCGGACCAGGGCTTCTCGTAGATCGTGTCCGCGCGCTTTCTTGTGATTTCGGCCTAAACCGGCCCCGTCCTATTGCACTTCTTCACGATATTGATATTCTTATTATCATCGTCGGCGTTCTTTTCCCATAAGGTATCGGCCTCACCCCCTCTGAGAGTGCTGCGCGGTTGGAGCGGCCTGGCCCGGTCTGCCGCGCAGCACTTTGTCGGCCCGTTTGACAGCCGCCGTCCTGCGATCCACCATCTATGCGTATCTTTTGCCCCTTACGCTTCGGAGGTGCATGATGGACGCTTACCGCTGCATCGTCACTAAACGCGACACGCGTGTCTACGCCGACAAACCCATCCCGCCCGAGGCCCTCCAACGCATCCTTCAAGCGGGCCGGATGGCAGGCAGCGCCAAGAACAGCCAGCTCTGGCGGTTCGTCCTGCTGGAGGAGCGGGCGAAGAAGGAAGAACTGGCCACCTGCGGCCAGTTCGCCGGCCACTTACCGTCGGCGGCGGCTGCGGTGGCCATCGTGATGCCGAAGGGGGGCTACGATCTCGACGCCGGTCGCGCCGCCCAGAACATGATGCTGGCCGCCCACGCTGAGGGCATCGCTTCCTGTCCGGTGTCGATGCACGACCAGGACTGCGCGCGGCGGGTGCTGGGGCTGCCGGAGGGACATCGCGTGTCCATTGTCATCCTTTTCGGCTACCCGCCGGCGGCGGCTGGCGCGCCGGGCGTGCCCCGCGTCTCACTGGACGAGCTGGTGCACCGCGAGACGTGGTAAGCGCGCGGCCTCCGTGCGGCCACATCGATCCTGTCATTCTGAATCCGCCGGAGGCGGATGAAGAATCTGGGGAGGGGTGGCACGCGACCCGGCAATGGAGATGCTCTGAGCGAGGGCTGGGACGCCCCGCCCCAGATCCTTCGCTTCGCTCAGGATGACAGAACCCTCGCCGCTCACCATGAGCGGGCCGAGCGCACGCTTGACAGCCTGCGAGAGCCGATGCTACATTAGGAGAGGAATTAGCACTCTAAGCCTTAGAGTGCTAATTTCGGTTTAGGGACAAACTATGCTGACCGAGAGAAGGGCCCGCATTCTCCAGCTCGTCATCCGCGAGTACGTCGACTCCGCCGTCCCGGTGGGGTCCGAGACCCTGGTACGCAAGCACGGCCTTCGCGTCTCGCCAGCCACCATTCGACACGAGATGGTGAGCCTGGAGGACGAGGGCTACCTCATGCATCCTCACACCTCCGCCGGACGCATCCCCTCCGACAAGGGCTACCGCTACTACGTGGAGACGCTGATGCAGGAGGAGGAGCTGCCCAACGAGATCCAGCGCACCATCCGCCACCAGTTCTACCAGGTGAGCGGATCGCTGGAGGAGTGGGCGAAGCTGGCGGCGGCCGTTATCGCGCGCTGGGCAGGCAACCTGGCCCTGGTGACCGCGCCCCACGCGTCGCGCGCCCGCATCCGCTGGCTCGAGCTGGTGGAGATGCGGCCCGGAGTCGTCCTGCTGGTCGTCGTGCTCCGCGATGGGCGCGTCCATCAGCAGACGGTGGCCGTCACGGGCGCGCTCTCCCAGGATGAGCTGACGGTCATCGCTCAGCGGCTGAGCGGGCTGCTGAGCGGGCTCTCGGCCGCCCAGGCCCAGCGCGAGCCGACTGAGCTTGCGCCCTTCGAGGAAGACGTGCGCCAGGCCGTCGGGCGCGTCCTGGAGGCGGAGGACGCCTCCAGCTACGCGCCCGCCTACCTGGAGGGCCTGCGCGCCATGCTCAGCCAGCCCGAGTTCGCCCGCACCGAGACCATGCTCGGCTTCCTGGAGCTGCTGGACGAGCAGAGCCTGCCCCGCCTCATCCCCTTCCACTGGGCGGGCCGCGGCGATGTGGCGGTCATCATCGGCGAAGAGAACCCTCAGGACGCCATGCGCCAGTGCAGCCTGGTCGTCGCCCAATACGGCCAGCCCGCGGGGGTGGCCGGCGCCCTGGGCGTGCTGGGACCCACTCGCCTGTCATACGACCGCGCCACGTCCATCGTGCGCTACATGCGGGCGCTGCTTGGCGAGCTGGTGGCCGTCTACTACGAGTAGGAGACCCATCGACCGAACATGAGCGAAGAGAAGAGACCGGCCGACGACGCCCCCGAACCGTCCGCTCAGGCCGAGCCCGTGGAAGCCGAGGCCGAGCCGGAGACGCTCGAGGCCCAGCTCGACAAGGCGCGGGCCGAGGCGCAGCGCTACCTGGCCAACTGGCAGCGCTCCGAGGCCGACTTCAGCAACTACAAGCGGCGCGTGGAGCAGGAGCGGGGCGAGGCCCATCGCATGGCCAACGCCGCGCTGATCATCAACATCCTGCCGGTGCTGGACGACCTGGAGCGTGCCCTGGCCAGCCTGGACATCAGCCTGTCCGGGCTGACGTGGTTCGACGGCATCCGCCTCATCTATCGGAAGCTGCTGCTGGTGCTGGAGAACGCGGGCGTGAGGCAGATCGAGGCCGAGGGCCAGACCTTCGACCCGCGCTTCCACGAGGCGGTGATGCACGGCCCAGGTCCGGAGGGGAAGGTGGCGGCGGAGGTGCAGAGGGGCTACAAGCTGCACGACCGCGTCCTGCGCCCGGCGATGGTGGTGGTGGGCAAGGGAGAGGGGAAGGCGGAGGCGGGAGGTGAGAAGGAATGAAGGCGGGGGTTGCTGGGCTCATCTGATGGCTGGACGTAAGTTTATTGACCAACTCAGACCGGCGACGGAGGATGAGGCGACCGGCGGAGGGCATGCGATTCTCCCCTTCTCCCCAGGCGGGATTGCCCCGATCGCAGTTTTCAAGATACTCCACGAAAGATTCGGCAAGCCCAACCACTGGGGCGACCCCGCCAAGACGCTCTGGGCTTGGGCCCTAGCGGGCAAGAACGGCGTCCTGGACGTCTACGACTGGAAAGGGGGCTGGAGCATTGGCTTTGTTGGGAAGACAGCTCTCACCCCGGAACTTAAGGAGAACGCCAAGAGACTTCTTGAGGACTTGGTGGCTCTCGCCCGTCGTGTAAGGCCAAGCACGGCGGCGGCCGTAGGTGGCCTGATAACTAATCCCTATCGCATCTTCTCTGATGTAGCGGATAGCCTGCAAGAGCAGATCGCTGACCTGAAGCGGCATTCGGAGGAGACCCTGGCTGCGTATCGTGAGGGCCGTCAGGGGGGGGCGGACGCCGCGGACCGTGAGGCTCTTGCTGAACAGTTGACGGAAACCTTAGGTGTGGGACGTCAGACCTACGTGCGTACCCGCGCCTTCTTGGTGGCCGCCATGCTGGCCCACATCGTTAGCCTCGAAGGATTTCTCAACGTCGTGTATCACCTGTTCATGAGGCCCGGGCTCGCCGACGAGCAAGTCCGCAGCAGGATCGAGCGCGAACCGCTAGACCTCAAACTGAGGCTAGTTGACACGTTTTGCGACTGCTTTGACACGCCGCCCATTGACCACAACTCAGAGCTGTACAAAGCCTTCCTCTATTTGGTCTCTGTACGCACAGACCTAGCGCACGCTAAGTTGACGGCCGCCATGCAAGACGCAGTGGTGATCGAAGAGGACTACCCGTTCTTGGTCTCCAGGGAGGCGGCGACCAAGTACGGAATTGTATCTGACCCGCTTGCACTTGACGAGGCTATGGTGCAGCAAGCAGGCCGGATCGTCCGAAGCACAGTGAGGCAACTCGTTAGGTCAATGAGACCGGATATCCGGTACCCGTTTGCCATTGTGCATCGCTATGAACGGCTCCAGTACAACCGCAACGAAGACGGGCGGGTGAGCATCGTCCTTGACCCTGAGGAGGACGATGTGCCGCACGACTGGATCGACGAGATGCTGGCGGGTGAAGGGGACGAGTGGAACCCTCCCAACCCTGATACGCACCAAGATCAAAAGGAGTGAGGCTGCCATGCCTAGAGTAATCGGAATAGACCTGGGAACCACGTTTAGCTGTGTGGCCGTGATGGAGGGCGGCGAGCCCGTCGTCATCCCCAACGCCGAAGGCGGCCGCATCACGCCCTCGGTCGTCGCCATCAGCAAGAACGGCGAGCGCCTGGTGGGCCAGGTGGCCAAGCGCCAGGCCATCACCAACCCCGAGAACACCATCTTCAGCATCAAGCGCCTCATGGGCCGCAAGGCGGACGACCCGGAGGTGGTGCGCGACCAGAAGGTCCTGTCCTACAAGATCGACGCCGCCGACAACGGCGACGCGCGCGTCTGGATGGGCGAGCGCGCCTACTCGCCGGCGGAGATCTCGGCGATGATCCTCCAGAAGCTGAAGACGGACGCCGAGGCCTACCTGGGCGACACCGTCCAGGAGGCGGTGGTCACCGTCCCCGCCTACTTCAACGATAGCCAGCGCCAGGCCACCAAGACCGCGGGCGAGATCGCCGGGCTCAAGGTGCTGCGCATCATCAACGAGCCGACGGCCGCCTCGCTGGCCTACGGACTCGACAAGAAGGAGGAGAAGGTCATCGCCGTGTACGACCTGGGCGGCGGCACCTTCGACATTTCGATCCTGGAGATCGGCGAAGGCACCTTCCACGTCAAGTCCACCAACGGCGATACGCACCTGGGCGGCGACGACTTCGACCAGCACGTCATCGACTGGCTGTGCGAGGAGTTCAAGCGCGACCAGGGCATCGACCTAAAGCAGGACCGCATGGCCCTCCAGCGGCTGAAGGAGGCGGCGGAGAAGGCCAAGGTAGAGCTGTCCACGGTCATGCAGACGGAGATCAACCTGCCCTTCGTCACCGCCGACGCCAGCGGCCCCAAGCACATGAACATCACCCTCACCCGCGCCAAGCTGGAGCAACTGGTGGGCGAGCTGGTGGAGAAGACCATCGGGCCCTGCCGCCAGGCGCTCGAGGACGCCGGCGTCACCCCCGACAAAGTCGGGGAGGCGATCCTGGTCGGCGGGCAGACCCGCATGCCTCTGGTGCAGGAGACGGTGCAGAAGTTCTTCGGGCGCGAGCCGCACAAGGGCGTGAACCCGGACGAAGTGGTCGCCATGGGCGCCGCCATCCAGGCCGGCGTCCTCAAGGGCGAGGTGCGCGACGTGCTCCTGCTCGACGTGACGCCTCTGACCCTGGGCATCGAGACCCTGGGCGGCGTGGCCACGCCGATCATCCCCCGCAACACGACCATCCCTACGGCCAAGAGCCAGGTCTTCACCACCGCCACCGACGGCCAGCCCTCCGTGGAGATCCACGTCCTCCAGGGCGAGCGGACGATGGCCGCCGACAACAAGTCGCTGGGGCGGTTCGTGCTGGACGGCATCCTGCCGGCGCCGCGCGGCCTCCCTCAGGTCGAGGTCACGTTCGATATCGACGCCAACGGTATCCTGAACGTCAGCGCCCGCGACAAGGGGACCGGCCGCGAGCAGAAGATCACGATCGTGGCCGGCTCCGGCCTGTCGAAGGACGAGGTCGAGAAGATGAAGACGGAGGCGGAGACCTACGCCGAGGAGGACCGCCACCGGCGCGAGGAGATCGAGGTGCGGAACCAGGCGGACAACCTGGCCTACACCGCCGACAAGACGCTGCGCGACCTGGGGGACAAGGTCCCGGCCGATATGCACAGCGAGGTCGAGGCGAAGGTGAAGGCGGTGCGGGACGCCCTCCAGGGGACGGACTCGGACGCGGTGCGCAGCGCCATGACCGCCCTCGCCGACGCCATGCAGCGCATCGGGGCCCACGTCTACGGCCAGCAGGGCGCCCCGCCCGAAGGCGGCGAGGAGGGCCCCGGCCCGGCAGAGGAAGGCACGGTGGAGGGCGAGTTCCGGGAGGTGTAGGGGGGACAGGAGACTGACGATGGGCAGTCGCTTCTCCAAAAGGTACGGATACGACCCCGAGATGCCGACAGAGCCTGTGGTGGAGGACGCACCGGGAGTCGTCCGTTTCGCCTTCCTCAAGGGGATCCTGGACGACCTTACCTTTATCGACAGGGACCCCCGCTACCCCGATGGGCAGAACCGGCCATTGGGGGTCAAAGCTGTTGGCGAGCAGCTGTGCGTCCTCTTCCGGCAGGAGCCCGACAGCTCTCTCGATGACTCGTGGAGTTGCTGGGACACGCTGCAATCGCTCGTTCGCGGATGTGAGTGGTATCATTTCTACGACGCTGTGGAGCGGATCGGAGAGCTCATCCAGGAGGCCGAGCGGCAATACGGTCAGCGGGAGATTGACTGGGATGGCGGATGGGCGGGACGCTTCGGGTTCCAGGCGTACCGCGCTAACGTAAATGAGCTGTTCGCGGACCATGGTGTTGTATGGCGACTAAGCCCGGAGAGCCACCTTGAGCGCGAAATGCCGGAGCCCCTCGCAAAGGCCATAGAGACTGTGGAGGAGGCGCTCGCCGCCGGATTCGAGCCCGCCTCGGTTGCGTTCAACAAGGCTCGGCAGTTCCTAACGACTAGACCACTCGACCCGGAGAACGCCATCAAAGAGATAGTGAGCTCGGTTGAGAGCGTCGGGCGTTCCATGTATCCAGGTACTGCAACTCTAGGTGACGTCTGCAAAGAGATGCGCAGGGCTGGTTCCCCACCCCTCATGGTAACGTTCATCGAGAAGTTCTACGCCTTTGCCTCCGCAGAACCTGGAGTCCGGCACGGCGGTTCCACCACACCCAAGGTTGAGCTAGCGGATGCGGACTTCTGCCTGCACGTTGGCACGGCGCTGATCCGCTACCTGATCGACTCGCCAGCGGCAGCCGGGAAGGCACGCTGACTCGCTAACGACCGCGCGTTAATTAAGCGAAACTCATTTCGCTTAATTAACGGGGCCGCCTAATGAAGCCCGCTTAACTAACGCAGCGCAGCCTTGTCCTCCTGGCCGCTGCTCCTGCCTGCCGCTCTCTCGACTGCATCTGATACAATAGGCTTGGAGCTATGACTACCGCCAAGCGCGACTACTACGAGGTCCTGGGCGTGCCCCGCAACGCCAGCACGGAGGAGATCAAGAAGGCCTTCCGCAAGCTGGCTATGCAGTACCACCCCGACCGCAACAATAAGCCGGGGGCCGAGTCGCGCTTCAAGGAGATCAACGAGGCCTACGAGGTGCTCTCCGACTCGGAGCGGCGCGTGGCCTACGATCGCTTCGGCCACGACGGCGCCCAGGGGTTCGGCGTCACCGGCCGGCCGTTCGAGGGCTTCGACATGGGCGGCTTCGGCGACATCTTCGAGGCCTTCTTCGGCGGCGCCGGCGCTCGCAGCCGTCGCGAGCCCCGCCGCGGCGGCGACCTGCGCGCGGGCCTGACCATCACCTTCGAAGAGGCCGCCTTCGGCTGCGAGAAGGAGATCGAGGTCACCCGCAACGAGCTCTGTCCCCGTTGCGCCGGCCAGGGCAACGAGCCCGGCAGCCAGTTCGCCCGCTGCTCTACCTGCAACGGCAGCGGCGAGGTACGGCGCGTCCAGAAGAGTGTCTTCGGCCAGTTCGTCAACGTCGTCGTTTGCCAGCAGTGCGGCGGCGAGGGCCGCATCATCACCGAGCCCTGCAAGGAATGCCGCGGCAGCGGCCGCCAGCGCCAGCGGCGCCGCCTGGTGGTACGCATCCCGGCCGGCGTGAACGACGAAGCGCAAATGCGCCTCACCGGCGAAGGCGACGCCGGCCTGAACGGCGGCCCGCCCGGTAATATCTACGTGGCGATTCGCGTCCAGCCCCACGAGCTGTTCCAGCGCGAGAACAGCGACATCATCTACGACCTGCCGGTCAACATCGCTCAGGCGGCCCTCGGCGCCGAAGTGAAGGTGCCCACCCTCGACGGCCCTCATTCGTTGCGGATACCGCCCGGCACCCAGAACGGCCGCACCTTCGTCCTGCGGGGCAAGGGCGTGCCCCACCTGCGCGGCCAGGGCCGCGGCGATGAGCTCGTGCGCGTACAGGTCGTCGTCCCCACCAGCCTGACTGCCGAGCAGAAGCGGCTGCTCAAGGAGCTGGCCACCAGCCTCGGCGCCTCCGCGGACGGCCTGGACGACAAGAGCATCCTGGGCAAGATCAAGGACGCGCTGGGGTAGGCCGTGACTCCCAGCGCGCCGAACCTCGATGACGTGTACCGGGCGCGGCGGGTGATCGCGCCGCACCTGCGACCGACGCCGCTGGTGCGCTCGGAGACCCTCTCGGAGCTGCTGGGCTGCCAGGCCTACCTGAAGTGCGAGAACGTGCAGCCCATCGGGGTGTTCAAGGTGCGCGGCGGGATCAACCTGGTCTCCTCGCTGAGCGAGGAGGAGCGGCGCCGCGGTGTCATCACCGCCTCGACCGGGAACCACGGCCAGTCGATCGCCTACGCCGCCCGCCTCTTCGGCGTGCCGGCCGTCATCGCCGCCCCCGAGAACTGCAACCCCTATAAGAAGCAGGCGATGGAGCGCATGGGGGCGCGGGTCGCCCTGATCGGCAAGGACTTCGACGAATCGCGCCTGTGGGCGGAGGAGGAGGCGAAGCGTCAGGGATACCGCTACGTCCACGTCGCCAACGAGCCCCTGCTCATCGCCGGGGTGGGCACTATGAGCCTGGAGATCATGGAGGACCTGCCCGAGGTCGACGTGATAATCAACCCCATTGGTGGTGGAAGCGGCTGCGCCGGCCACTGCCTCGTAGCGAAAGAGATCAAGCCCGACGTCGAAGTCATCGGGGTGCAGGCCGAGCGGGCGCCTGCCGTCTACCTCTCGTGGAAGGCCGGCGAGCTGCGGGAGACCGAGTCGTCCGACACCTTCGCGGAGGGGATCGCCACGCGGGTGGCCTTCGCGCTGACGTTCTCGATCATCAAGGAGCGCATCGACGACATCGTGCTGGTGAGCGAAGAAGAGATGCGGCAGGCCATCGTGACGCTGCTGGAGAAGGCGCACATGCTGGCCGAGCCGGCGGGCGCGGCGCCCCTGGCCGCCGCCCTGAAGATGAGGGAGCGGCTACAGGGCAAGAAGGTGGTGCTGATCCTTACGGGCGCAAACATCACCCTGGCGCAGCTCCGGGCGGCGCTGATGGAGTAGGTTGGTTCGCCAGCCTCCGGTGGCTCTTGAGCGGCGGCGAGGCAACGTTCCATGTCCTTTCCTAGAAAGGAAGCCGGGTGATGGACGTATTTGACGCTGTTCGCACCGTGCTCGCCGTGCGAGCGTACCAGGACAAGCCCGTGCCGGAGGCGGTGTTGCGTCGTATCCTCGAGGCAGGGCGCTTGACAGGCAGCGCCAGCAATCTGCAGCCCTGGCACTTCATCGTTGTTCAGGACCCCGACACGCTGCGCCGGTTGGGCCCCCTGGCGCCCACGGGGCGGTACGTGGCACAGGCCCCGTTGGCGATCGTGGTTGCGGTAGAGAAGACCCGCTTCGCCGTCTCCGATGCGAGCCGGGCCGTCCAATCCATGCTGCTGACGGCCTGGACCGATGGAGTGGGCTCGAACTGGGTCGGGTTCGGCGGGCTGGAGGGAGTGAAAGACCTCCTGAACATCCCCGCCGAATTGGATGTGATGGCGATACTCTCCTTCGGCTACCCGGTCGAAGCGGTGGGCCGGGGCAACAAGAAGCGCAAGTCGCTGGCGGAGGTCGCACACCGCGAGCGCTACGGCCAGCCCCTCCAATAGGGCCAAGCCAGCCTTCCCATGACCCGCTGGCTCGAGCTGGCCGCCGAAGTGCCCCCCGAGGCCGAGGAGGCCGCCGCCGACATTCTCCGCCGCTTCGCCCCACGCGGCGTCAGCATCGAACCCGCGGGCGAGTCGGTGGTGGTCAAGGCCTGGCTCCCCGAGGGCGACGACCTCGCCCGCCAGCGCCGGGCGGCGCGCCGCGCCCTGGCTTCGCTCCCGGCGAAGGTCCGTACTTGCTGGCGGCAGGAGGAGGACTGGGCCGAGGCCTGGAAGGCGTTCTTCCCCGTCCTGCGCGTCTCGCGGCGACTGGTCATCTGCCCCGCCTGGCGGTCCTACCGGGCGCGGGCAGGCGAGGCCGTGATCCGCATCGACCCGGGGATGGCCTTCGGCACCGGCCAGCACCCGACGACGCTGATGTGCCTGAGAGCGCTGGAGGAGACGGTGCGACCGGGGGCTGCCGTGCTCGATCTAGGCGCCGGCTCCGGCATTCTGGCCCTGGCCGCCGCCCACCTCGGGGCGACCGGCGTCCTAGCGCTGGACACCGACCCGCTGGCGGTGCGGGCGGCCCGCGAGAACGTACGCCTGAACGGCCTGGAGGCGATCGTGCGGGTGGAGGAGGGCACGCTAGAGGGCGAACTGGGCCCGTTCGACGTGATCGCGGCCAACATCAGCGCGCCGGTCATCATCGAGTTGGCGGGGGCGATGGCCGCGGCGCTCAGGCCGGGCGGCGCGCTTATCGCCGGCGGCTTCAGCGGGGACAGAGCGGCGTCGGTGGCGGCCGCCCTGGCGGCGGCCGGCCTCAGCGTAGAGCGAACGCTATCGGATGGCGAGTGGCGGACGGTAGTGGGGAGGAGGAACTAGCCCGTCACAGGGTGGTCTCACTAAGCCACGAGTACCTGCGGTTGACGTAGTCCCACCAGCCTGCCAGTTCGGGGAACCGGACAACTGGAAGGCGGCCAAACAAATCTTCCGTGGCAACGCTCGCAAACCTGTCCGGTGTTCTCACCAACCGCTTCCATACACCGACGGCCGAGTCCCCAAGGCAGCCCAAGGCAGGCGATGTCACGCGGCGGAAGTCGCGGTTGTGCGCGGGGGCGATGTGCAGCACGCTGACGACATCAGCCCTCAACTCATGCGCATTTTCCATCTCGTGGGCTAGGAACTGCTGGCGCATCAACTGGTAGAACGGCTCGTAGAACAAGTCGCAGAAGCAGGGCAGCAGCGACTTGTCGAGGAAGCAGTCTTCACGCTCGTACAGCCAGGCATATATCTGCCTTCGATCCGTGCCACTCCGGGCAAATCTTAGCCACGTGTCCCCATAGGACTCCGTGTACTTCCACTCGATTAGCACAATCTGCCGCAGCCCGTCTTCACGCTCAAACATTACCGCCGCGTCGGCACTGGTGAAGTTCGCGCCCCTGATGCGCTTGGATGTCCTGCACTTCTCGCGAAGATAGTTCTCCTCGCCTATCCACTCAAACGAGACAAACAGGCCTGCCTCCATCGAGAGTACGCGGCGGATGGTTGGAAAGACCGGCCGCAGGAGTTCCACCAAGGCATCTGGCTTATCGGCGAACGGGAAGAGGAGGTTCACACAACACACTTGCGAGTCGCAGAGATGGTTGCTCGGCTTGGCGTCCTGGCCGTCGTGCCACTTGATCTCCTGGTTCTTGAAGTAGGGCAGGGCAGGTGCGCGAATCTCCTCGAACAGGTTCTCGTCAGCACACTCCTCGGGCAAACAGAATGGACGGAGCTTTCGTCTGTAGAGGCCGTCAGCCCGCGCCGCATCCGAAAAGTACGGTGAGCTTGCCTTGAAGGCAGCTTGGCGTAGCCTCTCCGCTTCGAGGAACTTCCCCATGGCCCCTACCACCGGGCCCGGTGTTGCTCCAACCAGCCGACCATCTCCGCGACTTCGATGGTTTCGCCGCTATCGGTGACGATGCTGCCCGAGAAGTGGCCGAAGACCTGACGGAACTCCGATTTGATGATCAGCCGGTTGGTCTTGGCGACTCGCTCGAAGAAGGGGACGAGACGGAGGTCTACGCATTGCGAGACCGGCGCCTGTATGGACCAGGGCTTCATCAGGTTGGATGGGTCATAGGAGAACTCCAGGTCCTCGCTGATCTTGCTGACGCGACCGTCCACGCAGATGCCGTTCTCGGTCATGCCGGTGCCGTCGGTCCAGCTTCCTCCCAGGTTCACCCCAATCGTGCGCCCGTTCTGCGTTCCAGAGAAGCAGGCCCAGTTCCAGAAGGTCGAGTAGGGCCAGATGCCGCGGCTGAAGTCCAGACAAGCGAAGGCCTTTCCCCGCTCGAAGGGAAACGTCTGAGCCCCCAGCCACACGCTGCCGGTTGCCGGAAGACAGATCTGCTTCGAGTTGAAGTTGAACCGGTGCTCGTTCCAGGGGATGACGGCGTTGATGGTCTCGTGACCCGCCGGCCGCTCGACCAGCAGGTCCGCCGAGAGGGCGGCGCCCCCAAAGGCGGGGCTCTGGACACGGATGCGGGTGCTTCCCTGCTCGTCCAGGAACGAGAGACTCAGCGCCTTGCTCTCGAACCGGACGTTGGCATTGGCGGTCTCCGGCAGGACGCAGCCTCTGCCGAACGGCACCTGAACCGATTGCTCGATGAACCTCTTGGTCTCGTATTCCAGGAAGTAGGCGGTGGCGACGCCCAGGTAGTCGAGGTTTGCCAGGATCACCGAGAAAGCGCATCGGTCGGTCGTGACGCCCCAGAAGTTCCACTTCTTCTTCCTGAGCCGGTGGCCGCTGAGGTTGCAGGTGTGCAGGGGATGCCGCGACCAGCCGCCGCTGGTGGTGAGGAGGCGTCCCTGCGCATCGCACAACCGCACGGGCTCCGTGAGCTCGGACACTGGATACAGGCCGGTCGGACTCAGTTCGGCGAGCCTTCGCTCTAGATCAGTCATGGGAGCCACCTGACCCTTCCATAAACAACAGCACGAAGAGCACCAACAGGCCCCAGAGCCACGCGTCGTCGATGGTCACCGGGATCGTGCCCGCGATCATCAACGCCACGATGACAATCCCGGCGATCGCTGGGGCCACGCTGGCCCTTGGCCTTCTGCGTCTCTGCTTCATGATTCGCCTCCCCTTAGGGACCAATCTCTCCTTGCGTCCAGGGCAGCGGGTCCACCCGCACGCCGCGCACGATGAGCTCCCAGTGGAGGTGGGCCGCTGTCACCAGGCCCGTCGCGCCGACGGCGCCGATGGCCTCGCCCTGGCCCACCGCCTGGCCCGCGACAACGCCGATCTGCGACAGGTGATGGTAGCCCGTGAACACGCCGGCCCCATGGTCGATGACGATCGTGTTTCCCCGCAATTGCAGCGCCCCCGTGTAGACCACCCGCCCGGCGTTGGCCGCCACCACCGGCGTCCCCTCGTCGGCGATGATGTCCATGCCAGTGTGGTTGCTGAAAGGACCGCCGTTGAAGCTGCGTTTGAAGCCGAAGGGGTCGCCCAGGGGCCCCAAGACCGGCATGACAAAAGGCCCCGACCAGAGCTGCTCCGGGGTGAGACCAGCATAGAGGGAGTTCAGAAGCTGGTTTTCGTCCTCGATGGCGGGCGCGTCGGTCAGCAGTTCGGACGTCTCCGGGGACAGCTCGATATTCTCTTCGGGGAAGGCGGCGTCGGTCACGGTGACGGTTACGATGGGCAGTCCATCGGCGTCGGTGCCGGTGCTGACCTGCACCCACTGCTGGCCGGGCGGAAAGTCGGCGGCCACGCCGATGACCGCCCACCAGAGGTGGGCCTGGAGCAGCATGGCGTGCGATACGCCGGAGAAGAAGACGACCGGCGTGGGCTCGGGCGGAACGTTGCGCAGGCGGACGACGAAGACGCCGCCCTGGGGCACCGACGCCGGGGATACCTCGACGCTGGCGCCATCGCCCAGGGGAGCGCCGGGTGCGGGCGAGGTCGGCTCCTCGGCCGGCGGGGCCGCCGTGGGCGGCGGCGGGGCGGGCGTGGGCGAGGGCGTCACAGGGGTAGGCGTAAGGGTGGCGGTGGGGGTGGGCGTCGATGTGAGCGCCGTGGTCGAGTTGGGCCTGGGCAAGGCCGTGCTGGTGGGCAGCGATCGAATGGAGACGCCGCCCGGCCCGTCGTTCGGGCTGTCGCCGGCAGAGCAGGTCGCCAGGAATAGGGCGACCGCCGCCAGCGCCGCAACGGCCCCTAGCCGCAGCATCGCCATGTCGAGCCGATTCTACCGCAAGGGCGAGTAACCCGCATCTTTGCTATAATGAAGAACCGTGGTGGGGGAGGTGGTTCCACAAGGAAACCGCAGGCGTTTCGCAAGCCGCGCGCCAAGCAAGGGCGCCGGCGTTCTGTCTATCCTCAGCCTGGAGCGCTCGCAGCGCGCGCCTCCCGGCAGACAGGAAACTTTTCCGGCCCGGCGAGCGTTTCTCAGGCAGATACGTTGTCAGGAAAGGAGTCGGCGGTGGCTGAGGCCAGGGCGGTAGCGGAAAAAATCGTCGCCAACGTAGAGCGGGTCATCGTCGGCAAGCGCCGGGAGGTGGAGTTCGTAGTCATGGCCTTGATGTGCCAGGGCCACGTCCTCATCGAGGATGTGCCGGGAGTGGGCAAGACCATGCTGGCCCGCAGCATCGCCCGTTCCACCGGCTGCGTCTTTCGACGTATCCAGTTTACGCCCGACCTGCTTCCCACCGATGTCACGGGCGTCTCAGTCTACAATCAGAAGACCGGCGATTTCGAGTATCGATCGGGGCCGATCATGTCCCAGATCCTCCTAGCCGACGAGATCAACCGAGCGACGCCCAAAGCTCAGTCGGCCCTGCTGGAGGCGATGGAAGAGCGCCAGGTCACCGTGGACGGGGTGACGCGCGCCGTGCCGCAGCCGTTCATGGTCCTAGCCACGCAGAACCCCATCGAGTACGAAGGCACCTTCCCCCTGCCGGAGGCACAGCTAGACCGCTTCCTCATGCGCATCCACCTGGGCTACCCCTCGGCCGAGGACGAGGTCGTAATCATGGACCGCCAGCAGCACGTCCACCCGGTGGAGGAACTGGAGCAGGTCAGCGATTCTGAAGAGATCCTTGCCCTGCATGAGGCGGTGAAGGACGTCTACGTCGACCCGCTGGTCAAGCAGTACGTCGTCAACCTCGTGGAAGCCACCCGCCAGCACGAAGCGGTATTCCTGGGGGCGTCGCCGCGCGGCTCGCTGGCCCTCTATCGCACGTCCCAGGCCCTGGCGCTGCTCGAGGGGCGGGACTACGTGCTGCCCGATGACATCAAAACCCTGGCCTATCCGGCCCTGGGCCATCGCGTCATCGTCAGCCCGGCGGCGCGCCTGAAGGGGGTTGGCGCCGAGGAGGTGGTGGCTCAGTGCCTGGAGAGCGTACCGGTGCCGGGCGTGCGTGCCCGCCGCACCTCCTAGCGACCAGCGAACGAGGCCTCTGATGCGGATCGTCGTCAGACTATGGCGGCTCTGGGTGCGCCACCAGAACCTGGTGATCGTCCTGGCCGCCGTTGCAGCCGCCTGGCTCCTGGGCCTGGCTTCGGGCTTCTGGTTCTTCTTCCGGCTGGCTTACGTCCTCTCGGCGCTGGTTCCGTTGAGCTTCCTCTGGGCTTGGGCCAATATTCGCGGGCTGGACGTAGACGTGCGTCGCTACGCCCAGCGGGTCCAGGTGGGCGAGAACGCCGCCGAGCGCGTCTCGGTCACCAACCGCAGCCCCTTTCCCAAGCTCTGGCTGGAAGTAGAGGATCCTTCGGACCTGCCCGGGTATCGGGTGAAGGCCGTCATCGGCCTCAGCGCCCGCGACCACCGCTCCTGGCGCATGGCGGCGCCCTGTCTTAAGCGTGGCTTGTACACCGTGGGGCCGCTGACCGTCCGCAGCGGCGACCCCTTCGGCCTGTTCCGCTTTAAGCGCACCTTCGGCCCGTCTCATTCGCTGCTTGTCTATCCTTTGCCCGAGGCGCTGCCCCACTTCTGGGCGCCGCCGGCCGAGCTGGCCGGCGATGGTCGCCAGCGGCGGCCGACTCACTTTGTGACGCCCAGCGCGGCCAGCGTTCGCGAGTACGAGCCCGGCGATAGTTTCGCGCGCATACACTGGCCAAGCACAGCCCGCCTGGGGCATCTGATGGTGAAGACGTTTGACGTAGAGCCGGCCAGCGACGTCTGGGTGGTGCTGGACCTCCAGCGGGATGTTCAGGCCGGCGCCGCCGACCAGAGCACCGAGGAGTACGGGGTGCGTGTCGCCTGCTCGGTGGCCAACCACTTCCTGGCCGCCCACCGGCCGGTGGGCTACGTAGGGTGCGGCGCCCAAACGACGCTCCTGCCGCCGGACCGCGGCCGCCAGCACCTGGCCCGCATCCTCGAGGCGCTGGCCCTGGCCCGCGGCGTCGGCGATGTGCCCCTGGCCGATCTGCTGAACAAGGAGGGCGGCCGTTTCGGTCGCCATTCGACCCTGGTGGTAATCACCCCTTCGACTGAGGAGGGCTGGGTGGTCGCGCTGGAGGGCCTGGTGGAGCGCGGCGTGAAGGTGGCGGTAGTAGCGCTGGAGGCGGCCAGCTTCGGCGGGCGGCGCAGCCCGTTGCTGGCCTTTAGCGCCCTGGCCGCCGGCAGTCTGCCCACCTACTGGGTGCGCCGCGGCGACGACCTGGCAGCGGCGCTGGGCCCCCAGGCCCTGGGGCGCAGCCTGGCCGGGCAGCTGGCACAGAGGCGATAGGCGATGGCGCAGGCGGATTGGGCCGAGCTGTTCGTGCCGCCTCCCCCGCGTCCGCAGCGGGCGATGGGCCCTGCGTGGACATTCCCTCGCTGGGTTTGGCAGCGCCTCACCGGCTGGGAGGACTGGCTGACCTTCCTGATCGCTTATCTGGCCTTCCTGGGCGTCGCCCTCTCCATCCAGGGGGCGGACTGGGTGGATGGCATGCCCAGCCTGGCGCTCATGGGGTTCCTGGGCCTGCTATGCGCTCTCCTGCTGGCCCGTTCGGCCATCCATCCCATCCTCTCCCACGTGCTGTCCGTCGTGTTTGGGGGGCTGGCCATCCTGTGGCAGGTCCTGTCGCTCGTGCCCGGCAACGACTGGTTCGAGCGCTGGGACGTCTTCTATGCCCGCATGGGCCACTGGTTCGAGGTGGCCGGTCGCGGCGGCATCAGCAACGACACGCTGCCCTTCATCGTGCTCGTCGTGAGCCTGACCTGGCTTGCGGCCTACGTTTTCGGCTGGAGCGTGTTCCGCTGGCAGAACCCTTGGCTGGGCCTGCTGCCGGGCGGCGCCGCCCTGTTCGCCAACTTCGCTTTCTCCGACCAGCTCAGTATCCTGGCAGTGCTCTATTTGGGCGGCGCGCTGCTCCTGGTGATGCGCCTCAGCCTCACCCGCAACCTGCGCGACTGGCGGCGAGAAGGCACTCCCTATCCGACCTTCCTTAGCGTCTCCTCCGCGCACCTGGCCAGCTGGGCCGTGGGCCTGCTGCTCCTTGTCGGCTGGCTGACGCCGGTGGCCGTGCAGGCGCAGCCTCTATCCAGCCTCTGGGACGACCTGAGCCGCCCCTTCCTGAGCCTCTCGGACGAGGCCGTGCGTCTTGTCGGGCCGATCAAGACCCAGAAGATCCTGCCGATCCACGCCTTCAAGGGTGTGCTTCCCTTCCAGGGGAGCATCCAGCTGCGTGAGCGCGACGTGCTGAGCCTGACCCTGGACAAGGCCGAGGGCCTGGCCAACTACCCCTTCCTGCGGGGCGCCGTCTACGACGAGTACACTGCCGGCGGCTGGCTGGCCGGCGAGCGGCACGAGACAGACCTCCCGCCCGCGGACTTGAGCGCCCTGGCAGACGCCGACTACGGCAACCAGCGGCTCATCGTCGCCCACATCCGGGTGGCCAACTCGCGCATCGCGCGCTCGGTGCTGTTCACCATCGGCGAGGCCGTGGGCGCCGACGTGCCGAGCAAGGCGGAGGCCAGCGCGGACTGGGACAACACCGACAACTCTTCCTTCGGCATTACCCTGATGCGGCCCCCAGACAGGCTGGCAGTGGGCGCCACCTACTCCACGGCCGGCCTGGTGACGGACGCCACCGCCGACGAGCTGCGGGCCAGCGACAATGGCGTTTTCGCCGTTGGGGATCGTTACACACAGCTCCCCGACGACCTTCCGCAGCGCGTGCGCGACCTGGCCGGTCAGCTAACGGTGGACCAGCACACGACCTACGACAAGGTGAAGACGGTGGAGGCCTACCTCCGCCACGTTCCCATCGCCTACCGACTGATCGATGTGCCGCCCGGCCGGGACGCCATGGACTACTTCTTGTTCGAGGCCAAGGAGGGCTTTTTCGACTACCACGCCTCGGCCATGGTCGTGCTGCTGCGGGCAGCGGGCATCCCCTCTCGCTTGGCGGTGGGCTACGCCCTCGACCCCCGCGCTTTCGACGCCGAGAACCGCCGCTACAATATCCGCGAAGAGCACGCGTACGCCTGGGCCGAGGTCTACTTCCCCGGCCACGGCTGGCTGGCGTTCAACCCCTCGCCTGAGCGACCCGCCGTCCTTCGTCTGGGCGACGCCACCGCCGACGCGGGCAACTGGTTCGAAAACATCGATCCCGCCGTCCTAGGCTCGCTCGGCCTGGGGCTCCAAACGCAGCCCGGCCAGAATGAGCCTTCGGATGTCCCGCCGGCCCTGCCGACGACGGCCCCCGGGGACTCAGGCGGCATTCCCACGGCCCTCTGGCTGGCCCTTGGCCTGGTGGCATCAGCGGTGGTTCTCGTGGCCGGCAGCGGACGCCTGGCCTGGGAACGGAAACTGGCCGGCCTGCCCTACCCGCAGCGAACGTGGGAGCAGACGCTGCGCTTGGCCGGTTGGGCTCGGCTAGGGCCGCGGCCGGAACAGACGCCGGCGGAGTATGCCCGCGACCTGCAGGCGCGGCTGCCGGATGTGGAAGGACTGGACGAACTGGCCGCCGCCTACGGCCGCTCCCGCTTCGGGCGCAAACCGGCGGGCGCCGAGGAGAACGACCGCCTGCGGGCCATCTGGCGGAGGCTGCGGGCCAAACTCCTGCTCCGGAGCCTGTTCTGGCGATGACCCTGATGGTGCTGGCTGCTCCGTGCATAGCAGGCCTAACGGTCATAACGAATTGCAGGGGCAAGCCATGCCCCTACCCTGGGCCACCTGCCCGCCCCGCCGGGGCGCCCGCGAGGGGCGCCCCTACGAACGGGGAAGATGTCTTGCGTCGCTACTTTTCTACATGACCATAAGGCCTGGCAACTACGAGACAGCGACCAACTGGAGTAACATTGGCCGATAGAAGGCGTCGATGTAGGGGCGACCTTTAGGTCGCCCGCGGGAGGCCTAAAGGCCTCCCCTACATGCTGCGGGTTGGGCATGCATATGTCGGTCTGTTTTCTCAATGACCATTAGGCCTGCTCACATCGAGGGGCGGGGATCGCAACGCCGGGGGAGGAGACAGTGAAGTTCCACATCTGCGAGACGGAACTAGGCTGGATCGGGGTGTTGGTATCGCCGGCGGGCCTGCGGGCGACGACTCTGCCCCGTCGGTCGCGGGAGGACGCCCTGGGGGAGGTCCTGGCCCTGGGCGCTCGCGTGGAAACGCCGGAGACCGAGCTCAACGGCCTGGCCGAGCGGCTGCGGCGCTACGCCCGCGGCGAAGCGGTGGCCTTCCACGACGCCCTCGACCTCCACGGCGTTTCGCCCTTCCAGCAGGCCGTCTCGGAGGCCGCTCGGGACATCCCCAGCGGCCAGACGTGCAGCTATGGCGAGCTGGCCGCGCGCGCGGGCCGGCCCGGCGCCGCGCGGGCCGTCGGGCAGGTCATGGCCCGCAACCCGTGGCCCATCGTTGTGCCCTGCCATCGGGTGGTGGCCAGCGGCGGCGGCCTCGGCGGCTACGGCGGCGGCCTGGAGATGAAGCGGCGCCTGCTACGCCTGGAACGGTCGCCGGCAGCCCCGCCGGTCCCTACAGCGCCCTAAACAGAACCGCTGCCACGCTCAGGGCCACGACCGCCAGCGCCAGCAGCATCAGGGCGCGCTCGTCGGGAGCGATGAGTCCCTGTCTGTCGATCTCCTCGGTAGAGCCGTCGGCGTAGGTTATCGTGCCTTGGACAGAATGAGCCCGGCGGCGCAGCATCCGCACACGGCTGCTGAGCGTGCGCTGGGCGAGGCTAAGGGCGAAGACGGCGACGCCGCCGGCCAAGGCGGGCCATCGAAGCGTCTCGGCGCTGGCCCAGTAAGCGGTGAGGAAGGGGAAGACACCCCAGGCCAGCGCGAACCACAGGTCGGAGTGGAACCGTCCCCGAAACCACTCGAGGTTGTAGGCCGGGACCATGAAGACCCCGAAGGCGACGAAGGGGAGGAGCCAGGGCGAGACGACTAAGATGCCGGCGATACCGAGGGCGGCAGTGGCCGTCAGCGAAAGAACGGCCAGGGACCACAGCATGCGGCCGGGGATGCCGGTCTTGAGGGGGCGGCCGGAGAGCTCGTCAAGGGCGTGGGCAGCGACACCGACGGCCAGGAAGAAGGCCAGGAGAGTCGCCCCCAGCCTGTCGTAACGGATGGTGGGCGCGAGGGCCGCGCCCAGAACGACGTAGCTGAGATGCCAGAGGGTGTAAGGAGGGTGGAGGAGGGTGACGTAGTCTCGCCAGGAGCCCCACGCCAGGGCATAGAAGGCGGGACGATCGTAGGCCGGCCCCTGGCCCGCCTGCCTCGAACGACGGAGCATCCTCAGAAAGCCTTCGTCCCCCACATGACCACCGCCCCACCCAGCGACAGGCGCTCAGCCTGCACGTCGGGGAAGCCGCACTCGCGCCAGACCTGGAGGATGCGCTCCTCCGGCCAGCGCCGGTAGAAGCCGCGGATGCTCCCGCCCAGGAAAGCGCCGGCCCGGCGCCAGCCGGGGGAGATGAGGGCGCCTCCCAGACGCAGCACCACATCGGTGTGCAGCCGCCACAGGGGGTAGAAGACGCCGCGAGGCACAGCGAAATCCTGGGAGAGCATCATCCCGCCGGGACGCACGACGCGCGTCAACTCGCGCAGGGTAGCGGGCACGTCGGAGACGTAGCGGAGCAGGTAGGTGAAGATGACGGCGTCGAAGGCGGCGTCGGGGAAGGGGATGGCCTCCGCGGTGCACTCGAGAAGATCGATCGGCGGCGAGCGACCATCGCGCGTTGCCCGCGCCTGGGCCTGAAGGAGCATCGGACGGGTAATGTCGGCGGCCACCACCCGGAGGCCGGGCCGCTGGGCCAGCCGAAAGGCGACAGCCCCGGTGCCGGTGGCCATGTCGAGCACGCGCGCCGGCGCCGGCAACGTGAGCCGCGCGAGCAGGCGTCGGTGCCAGCGGCGGTATTGCCCGTAGCTGAGAAGCTGGGACGCGAGCTCATAGGTGGAAGCGACGCCGGAAAAGAGCGGGCGCGCTACGTCGTTGGCAGGCACACTCCCTGGCTTTCTAGCCCCCGTCGTAGAGGCCGTGGTGCCGAATGTACTCCTCCACGGCCTCCGGCACCCAGTACCGGATGGAGAGACCCTGGCGCACGCGCTCCCTTACCGCCGAGGCGCTAATGGCGACCAGCGGCATCGGCAGCCAGACCACGCAGCGTCGCAGGGCCTGCGCCAGCCCCTCCGGGAGGCCTTCTTCGAAGCCTGCGTCCGCCAACGCCGGCCTTTCGGCCACCGCCAAACGAGCCAGCCCCAGGATGCGCAGAGGCTCGTGCCAATGGGGGAAGTCGGCCAGCGAGTCGGCGCCCATGATGAAGAAGAACTCCGCCTGCGGCCCGAACTGCGCCCGCAACTCGGCCAGCGTGTCCGCGGTGTAGGACGGCCCGGGGCGGTCCACCTCGATGGTTGAGGCGGCGAACAGCGGATTGCCCGTTACCGCCAGCCGTGTCATGGCCAGCCGATGCTCCCGCGGCGACAGCTCGCGGCCGGCCTTACGCCACGGTTCGCCCGCGGGCACGAAGAGCACCTGAGCCAGGCCCAGCGCCTGGTGGGCCTCCTGAGCGAGGATGAGATGGCCCAAGTGAGGCGGGTCGAACGTGCCGCCCAGAACACCCACTCTCATCCCGGCCACTCCACTTCCACCTCACCGATGCGCACCCGCTCCCCCGGCTTCGCGCCGGCGCGCCTTATGGCCTTGACCACGCCCCAGCGCGCCAGGCGCCGCCAGAACTCCTGCCGGCCCTCCTCCTGGTCCAGGGGCATCATCTCAGCGAACGCCTCGACACGCTGCCCGCGCACCGTGCGCACTCCGTTGACCACTGACACCTCGAATCGCTCGCTGAGGGGTCGCGGCGCGATGACGGGCAGCTCCGCGATTGCGGGGCCCTCCGGCGTCAGGCGATCTAGCTCTGCGGCCACTTGCTCCAGAAGAGCGCCCACGCCCTTGCCGGCCGCCGCCGAAATGAAATGCGCCGAGGTGCCCCTCTCAGCTAGCGCTTCCCTGATCTCTTCCTGTCGCGAATCTACCTCCGCCAGGTCCACCTTGTTGACCGCTACCACCTGCTGCTTGGCGGCGAGCTCGCTCTGAAACTGCGAGAGCTCGGCGTTGATGGCATCGAGGTCGCGCAGGGGTTCGGGCCGGGTGCCGTCGAGCAGGTGGATGAAGATGCGGGCCCGTTCGGCGTGGCGCAGGAACTCCTGCCCCAGCCCGGCACCAGAGTGCGCCCCTTCGATCAGTCCCGGTATCTCCGCCACCACGAACGTGCGGTATCCCATCTCCACGACGCCGAGGACGGGCTCGAGAGTCGTGAACGGATAGGCGGCAATCCTGGGATGAGCCGCCGAGATCAAGGTGAGCAGTGTCGACTTCCCCGCGTTGGGCATGCCGATGATGGCGACATCGGAGAGAAGCTTCAGATCCAGGAGCAGCGTCGCCTCTTCCCCTCTGCCGCCGCGCTGTGCTATGCGGGGGGCCTGGTTGGTGGACGTGGCGAAGCGAGCGTTCCCCCGACCTCCCAACCCACCCCGCGCCACCACCACACTCTCCCCGGGCGTCGATAGATCCGCCAGCAGAATGTCGTTGGCCGTTGCGTCCCTTCTCCGAACCTGCGTCCCGCATGGGACCCGGATCACCATATTTTCTCCCCGGCGACCGTGCTTGCCCGAACCCTGACCGTGCTCGCCGTTCCCCGCCCGCCACTCGTGCCGCCGACCCACCTCCAACAGTGTGCTCATGGACGGGTCGGCCACCACGGCGACGTTTCCTCCAGAGCCGCCGTCCCCTCCATCCGGCCCGCCATGAGGAACGAACTTCTCGCGACGAAAGCTAACCACGCCGTTTCCGCCCCGACCAGCTTTCACTAGGATATCGACGTGGTCGATCATTGGATGTCACTCAAAGGTCATTATACTCATGGATGTCAGGTGTTGGCTTCAAGAGCCTAGTCTTTAGTAGTAGGGGCGTGGGTTGGTGGATTGGTATTGAGGCGGAAGTGGAGGACGGGGGAGGATTGGGGTAAACGGGGCTTTTGGTGGTGGACGGGTCGGCCACGAGGGGTGGCGGGGGTAGTCGGCGGGAGGGGGAGACAAACCTATCCACCAAAATAGTGGGATATCCACGGGTGGGGTGGATAAGGTTCGGTGAATCTACGTCGATAGGAGAGCCCTGATCTCGGCAATCTGGCGTGGGAACTGGGTATCGATGGCGAGGGCTGCCTCTACTTTGCGCAGGCCGTGGATGACCGTGGAGTGATCGCGGCCCCCCAGGGTACGGCCGATATCGGTGGTGCGCAGGTGGGCATCCTCTCGCAATAGGTACATAGCGATGTGTCGAGCATCGGCGATCTCACGAGCGCGGCTCTTGCCGCAGAGGGCCTCGGGGGAGAGGCTGAAGTACTCGGCCGTCGCCTTGAGGACCGCGTCTGGGCTGGGATATGTTCGCTCGCGCGGTGCCATAGCGGACAGGGCCTGCAGGGCAATGTCCAGAGTGATGTCGGCCCGAAGCAGGCGGGCGTAGGCCACGATGCGATTGAAGGATCCTTCCAGTTCGCGGATGTTGTGCCGGGAACGCTCGGCCAGGAAGTGTACGACGTCGTTGGGAAGGTCGACCGACTGCTCCAGGGATTTGGCGCGCAGGATCGCGAGGCGGGTTTCCAGGACCGGCGGCTGAATGTCAGCGATGAGGCCCCACTCGAAGCGAGAGCGCAGCCGGTCTTCCAGCAGGGAGATAAGGCGGGGCGAGCGATCGCTGGAGATGACAAGCTGGCTGCTGCCAGAGTGGAGGTCGTTGAAGGTGTAGAAGAACTCCTCCTGGGTGCGCTCCTTCCCGGCCAGGAACTGCACGTCGTCGATGAGCAGGACATCGAGGTAGCGATACTTGGCCCGGAACTCCTCCGTCCTCCCCTGGCGGATCGATTCGACGAATTCGTTGGTGAACTGCTCCGACGTCGCGTAGAGCACGCGGTGGTGAGTGGCCCAGGCCCGGTGGCCGATGGCGTGCAGGAGGTGGGTCTTGCCGAGGCCGGTGGCGCCGTAGATGAATAGGGGGTTGTAGACGGCGCCGGGCTTGTCGGCGACGGCCAGCGATGCGGCATGAGCCAGGCGGTTCTCGTGGCCCACGACGTACCGCTCGAACGTGTAGCGCTGATTGAGCCGCGGCTGGGGCATGGGCCGAAAGGGAAGCGGGCTCGGCAGCGTTTCGGGCGAGAAGAGCGGTTGGGTGGGGGAGCCGCCGTCCGGCTTGCCGCTCAGCAAGCGGAAGGCTACGTCCACCGGGCGGCCGACGATACCGCTGAGGGTCTTGGCGATGAGGGGCCTGAGCTTGGTGGAGAGCCATTCGGTGGCGAAATCGTTAGGGGCCCCCACCTCGAACAGGCCATCGTGGAAACGAATGCCCACGGTATCCTTGAGCCAGGTGTCGAAGTTGGGGCGGGTGACCTGAAGTTGGAGCTGGGCCAGCGCGGTCTGCCAGAGACCCTGCGCCCCGTCATCCGGGCAGGCCATGGCTGGCTCATTCATAACAAGCCTCCAGACGGCAACAAAAGGGTTAAACGGAGGTTTTTCAGCGGACGGGGGGAACATACCAGGCGAAAAGGAGGGCCGCAACTACTTTATGACAAGGACGGGGGAAAATTCGGGAGTTTCGGAAGCCCAAAACCGAAAGAGGTCGCCCGAGGGTTGCTGACGTCTCTCTGCGAATAATATAATGGCCGCGCCGCCCGATATCAAGGTTCCACGCCATGCTTCTAGCCATCGATATTGGCAACACCAACATCACCCTGGGCATGTTCCAGGGCGAGCAGGTACGCGCCACCTGGCGGCTCGCGCCGGACGTGAATCGCCTGGCGGACGAGTACGGCGTGCTCATGATCAGCCTCCTGAGTCAGGAGGGGCTCGGCAAGAGCGATATCGACGCCGCTGTCATGAGCAGCGTCGTCCCCGACCTCGAGCCGGTGTTCGAGCAGGCCTGCGCGCGCTATTTCAACGTGAGGCCGCTGGTAGTGGGGACCGGCGTGCGCACCGGCCTTCGCATCCTCTACGATTCGCCGCGCGACGTGGGCGCCGACCGCGTGGCCGACGCCGTGGCCGCCATCCACCTCTACGGCCCGCCGCTGATCGTCGTGGACCTGGGGACGGGCACAGTGTTCGACGCCATCTCCAAGGAGGGCGACTACGTAGGCGGGGCCATCGCGCCGGGCATGGCCATCGCCGCCGAGGCCCTCTTTAGGCGGGCCGCCAAGCTGTACCGGGTGGAGCTGGCCCGGCCCAAGACGGCGATCGGGCGCAACACAGTAGCCGCCGTGCAATCGGGCCTGATTTTTGGCTACGTTGGCCTAGTTGAGGGCATAGTCACCCGATTCAAGGAAGAGCTCGGTGGCCAGGCGAAGGTGGTGGCCACCGGCGGCTGGGCCGAGCTGATCGCGGCGGAGACATCGGTCATCGATGTCGTCGACCCCAACCTCACGCTGACCGGCCTGCGCATTCTCTACGAGCTCAACCGATGACCACCCTCCTCAAGGGGAAGACCGTTGTCCTGGGCGTGACGGGCAGCATCGCCGCCTACAAGGCAGCCGACCTGGCCAGCAAGCTGATGCAGGCCGGCGCTCGCGTGGACGTAGTGCTGACGCCCGCCGCCGCGGAGTTCGTGCCGCCGCTGACCTTCCGCGGCGTGACCCAAGGCACGGTCATCGTCGACATGTGGGCGGCGGCGGAGGAGCACATTGAGCTGGCCCGTCGCGCCGACATCGTGGTGGTGGCCCCGGCCACCGCTACCACCATCGCCCGCCTGGCCCAGGGCCTGGCGGAGGACATGGTGAGCCTGACCGTGCTGGCCACGCGAGCGCCGGTCCTGGTCTGTCCGGCAATGGACAACCAGATGTTCGAGAACGCCGCCACTCAGGCCAACCTGGAGACCCTACGCTCGCGCGGAGTGACCATCGTCGGGCCGGACGAAGGGCGTCTGGCCACCGGCCGAATGGGCCTGGGCCGTCTGTCGGACACGGAGACCATCTTGGGGGCCATTCGCTACCTGCTGGGCCGCGGGGGCGACCTGGCGGGACGAAAGGTGGTGGTGACCGCCGGCGGGACCCGTGAGCCCATCGACCCCGTGCGCTACGTGGGCAACTACTCCTCGGGGAAGATGGGCTACGCCCTGGCCGAGGCCGCCCGCGACCGCGGCGCCGAGGTGGCGCTGGTGAGCGCGCCCACGGCTCTGCCCACACCCTTCGGCGTGCGGCTGGTGGCCGTGGGGCGTGCGGTGGAGATGCGGGACGCCGTGGTACACGAGTGTCGCGGCGCGGAGGTGCTGGTCATGGCAGCGGCGGTGGCCGACTATCAGCCGCCCGCGACCGCCGGCCAGAAGATCAAGCGTCGCGCCGCTACGCTGACGCTGGAGCTGGAGCGCACGCCGGACATCCTGGCCGAGGCCGGTGAGGGCTTCCTGAAGGTGGGCTTCGCAGCCGAGAGCGAGGACCTGCTGGCCAACGCCCGCCGCAAGCTGGAGGCCAAGGGGCTGGACCTGATCGTGGCCAACGACATCACCGCGGCCGGCTCCGGCTTCGGAGCGGAGACCAATCGCGTGGTGATCATCGATCGAAAGGGCGGCGAGGAGCGCCTGCCGCTGCTGACCAAGTACGAGGTGGCCCAGCGCCTGTGGGACCGGGTTGTGCCGCTGCTGCCCAGGCGGCGGCGAAGGAGGTAGCGATGGCCTACCGAACTCTACGCTTGGAGAAGGCGGGGCGCATCGGCCGCATCGTGCTCAACCGGCCGGAGCGGCTCAACGCCATCAGCGCCGACATGCCCGGCGAGCTGGAGGCGGCCGTCGCCGCCGCCAACGACGACCCGGAGGTGCGGGTAATCATCCTCAAGGGAGAGGGCCGCGCCTTCTGCGCGGGCTTCGACCTGTCGCCGGGTCTGTACACCGGCCCGCCCGTGGGCGAATGGGACCCCACGCTCGACTTCGCCCTGACCACTCGCTTCGCCCGCCAGTTCATGAGCCTCTGGTACGGCCGCAAGCCGACGATCGCCCAGGTGCACGGCTGGTGCGTGGCCGGCGGCACCGACCTCGCGCTCTGCTCCGACATCATCATCGCCGCCGAGGACGCCCGACTGGGCTACCCGCCGGCACGCGTCTGGGGCTCGCCGCTGACCGCCATGTGGGTCTACCGTCTTAGCGCCGAGCGGGCGAAGAGCCTCCTCCTCACGGGCGACCCCGTCGATGGCCGCACTGCGGAGCGCATCGGGCTGATCTACCGCGCGGTGCCCGCCGAGCGCCTGGAGGCGGAGGTGGAGGCGTTGGCGGCGCGAATGGCGAACATTCCCGTCTCGCAGCTCGCGGCCATGAAGCTGCTGGTGAACCAGGCCTACGAGAACATGGGCCTGAGCACGACCCGGCTCCTGGGCTCCATCTTCGATGGGCTGATGCGGCACACGCCCGATGGGCTGGCCTGGCGCCGCCTTATCGACGAGAAGGGGATCAGGGAGGCGATCCAGGCCCGCGACGTGCCCTTCGGGGACTACAGCGCCGGGCGCCAGCCCTGATGACGAGCGATCCGCTGTGAAGGGCTTCGTCGCCGCCTCACTGGTCTTGTTGCTGCTGGCCCTCTCCGCCGCCTGCGGTGGCGGCGGTGGCCCGGCTATCGATATCAAGGACTTCGACACGGCGCGCTTTACGCTGTCCCAGATAGCCTCCACCGACGGGCAGCCCAGCGAGCTCACCGCCGAGGGGGTCGTCGACAACCGACAGCAGGCCCTGAGCGTGACCTTGGAGGGCGAGACGAGCCCCGGGACGATAGCGGTCGGGCCTACGGTCTATCAGTACAACCAGGCTACTCAGGTCTGGGACGCCTTCACGGAGTCGGGAGGCGGGCCCGTCGGCTTCGGCCGGCCATACTGGCCGCAGCTCTGGCGCGACGCCGCGCAGGTGCAGGACCTGGGCGGCGAGTCACTGCCGAGCGCCGAAACGATCCACTACCTGCTGACATTCGACCGTGACAAAGTGAAGGAGTGGCTGGAACTCGGCGCTGGCTCGGAAGGGCAGGCCGTGGACGTGGTGCGGGCGGAGGTGGAGGTGTGGGTGGATCAGGAATCGCGGTATGCGGTCCAACTGACCTTCCGCCTGGATCTGGCTTCCGGCGCCCAGACCAGGAATATCGAGATCACGTCCGCCTTCTCCGACTTCGGGACGGAAGTGCAGATACAGGCCCCCCAAGGCACCACGGCGACGCCGAGCCCGTGATCGTCGGCCGCTACGCCCCCCGTCGCCGACGGCGCGGGCCGCGGCGGCGGCGTTCGGAGGGGGCGGGCGTGCGGCGTGGGGCCGACCGCCGCTCCTCGGCCAGCGACAGCACCAGGTTCACCAGCGTGCGGGTGGGGATGCCGGTGGCCCCCTTCACCCAGACGCCTTTCTCCTTGTCGGTGTCGTCGGTGCCGGCCATGTCCAGGTGGACCCAGGGCGTGTCCTCCACGAACTCGGCCAGGAACTGAGCGGCGGTGAGGGCGCCGGCCTGACCGGGGGCGCCCACGTTCTTGACGTCGGCCACATTGCTCTTGATCAGCTCCTTGTACTCTTCGAAGAGGGGGAACTGCCAGAACTTCTCGCCCGCGGCCTCGCCAGCAGCGATGACCTTCTGGCAGAGAGCCTGATCGTTGGTCACGCAGCCGGTGGCCACCTTGCCCAGGGCGACCACCATCGCGCCGGTTAGGGTGGCGACATCGATGATCGGCGACAATCCCTGCTGGCGGGCATAGCCGATGGCGTCGGCCAGGACAAGGCGGCCCTCAGCGTCGGTGTTGATGATCTCGATGGTCTTGCCGCTCATGGCCCGCACCACGTCGCCGGGCCGGCTGGCGCTGCCCGAGGGCATGTTCTCGGTGGCGGGAACGATAGCGGTGACGTTGATCGCCGGCTTGAGCCGGCCGATCGCCCACATGGCGGCGATGACGGCTGCCCCGCCGGACATATCGCCCTTCATGGCCTCCATGCCGCTGGCCGGCTTGATGGAGATGCCGCCGGAGTCGAAGGTGATACCCTTGCCCAGCAGGCCCAGCGCCTGCTTGCGCCGGCGGTCGGCGCGGTAGCGCAGGACGATGAGCTTGGGCGGCTGGACGCTGCCCTGGGCCACGCTCAGGAGGGCGCCCATGCCCAGTTCTTGCATCTGCTCTCGCTCCAGCACCTCGCACTCCAGGCCGGCCTCCGCCGCCAGGGCCTGCGCCTGCGCAGCCATGGCGGTGGGGGTCAGGAGATTGGCGGGCTCGTTGGCCATGTCGCGGGCGTGGTTTGCGGCCTCGGCCAGGATGCGGCCGACGGCCACCCCCTGGCGCAGGGCGGGCGTCTTCTTGCGATCAGCCTCGACCAGGATGAGCTGCTCGATCTCGCGCTGCTCCTCCTCCGGCTTCTTGTGGCGCAGAAAGCGGTAGAGGCCCATCACGGCCCCTTCGGCCATAGCCTGCGCGCACTGGCGAGGCTCCAGCCCGCCGACGCCGGCGCCGTGCACGATGCTGGCCACGCTGCCGGCGCCCAGCCGTCGCAGGTAGCGGAGCGCGCCGGCGGTGAGGTCGCGCACCCTGTCCAGACGGAAGTCGGATTCTTTGCCCAGGCCCACGACCAGCACGCGGGGCGAGGGAACGCGGCCGAGGGTATGGATGAGCGTCAGCTCGCCGTACTTGCCCTTGATCTCGCCCTCCGCGATGAGCTGGCTGATGGCGTCCCCCAGGGCGCGGTCGACGGCGGCGGTGGCCCCACCCGGCTTCTTGACGCCTTCGAAGAGGTTGACCACGATCGCTTTTGTCCGTTGGCGGACGATGTCCCCAGTCCTGACGTTGATGTCCATGCTCCGCTCTCCTAGGCGGCCGGCGTTGCCACAGGTCGGTCGCAGGAAAGATCATAGGCGAAAAGCCCCATGGGCGGCAATAAGGGTATCCATCCGCTCCTCCTGAGCCTGTCGAACCATGAGCGGTGGTGCGCGTGGGCCATTGCCAAGCGCTTAGGCCACGCTTAAAATAGAGAGGACGGGCAACGCTAGGCGGGGGGCAAGATGGCGCAGCGGGTCGCTCCGGCGATTGGACGCACCTTTCGTTTCATCAACCACATTGGCCTGGTAGAGATATTCCTGGTCAGTGTTGCTTTCATCTTCTACTACGTGTCGCGCGGCCTGGTGGTGGAGCGCACGGCGGAGGCGACCTCGCGCGCCGTCCAGGTGGTGCAACTGGAGCAGCGGCTGGGCATCTTCCTCTGGGAGACGAAGATGCAGGCCTGGGTGGGTTCCAGCGAACTCCTGGCCCACATCTTCAACAACATCTATGTCTACGCGCACCTCCCCTTGATCGGCGCCATCGGCCTGTGGCTGTTCTTCTTTCACCGCCAGCGCTACGGGTTGCTGCGCAACGCCTTCTTGATCTCGGGAGGCATCGGCCTGATCATCTTCAACCTGTTCCCCACGGCGCCGCCGCGACTACTCCCCTGGCCCCTGAGCGACCAGGTAGTAGACACGATGGTCTCCTTCTCCAAGGTGAACTACGACATCCAGCCGGCGGCGTTCGTCAACCGTTATGCGGCCATGCCCAGCCTTCACTTCGGCTGGAACCTGCTGCTGGGGTTGGGCATCATCTGGAACACAGAACACGTCTGGGGCAAAGCCTTCGGGGTGATAATGCCGGCCGCCATGTTCCTGGCGGTTGTGGCTACCGGCAATCATTTCATCCTCGATGTTGTGGCCGGCACGGTAGTGGCGCTGAGCGGCCTCGCTATCGCCTACCTTCTCGAGAGGTACGGGCCTCGCCTGTGGCGACTGCTCCTGCCGGACCGCATTTCTCATCATCTGGGCCGCTCCACCTAGCCCAGACCGCGCCGGTGCGGTAGCATCATCTCATCGTGGCAAAAGGACAGCCCTTCACCGAACGCCTCGTTGCCCTCTGGCGGTGGATCGCCCGGCCCTTCAGCCGGCGCGATCTTCTGGAAGGAGCGCTGGTGGGCGCGGCCTTCCTCCTCTACTTCGCCGTCCGAGGCGCCGTCGTCGACCGGCCGGAGACGGCGTACACCAACGCCCTGGACGTCATCAATATCCAGCGCAGACTGGGCTTCTTCTGGGAGCCGGACATGCAGGACTGGATCAAGAACAAGCTGTTCTTGGTCCAGTCGGCCAACATCATATACTTCTATCTCCACTTCCCGCTGATCATCGTCTTCGGCATCGGGCTCTACTTTCGGGACCGGCGGAAGTACACAGTGATGCGGGACCTGCTGCTGGTCTCGGGCGGGCTGGCCCTCATCGTCTACTGGCTCTACCCGGTGGCGCCGCCGCGCGAGCTGCCGAACCTGGCGCTTCGCTTCGATCCCAACGCGCCGTCCTACGTCATGTCCTTCATCGATACCATGAGGGTGCACCTGGGCTATGCCTATCAGTCGCAGTCGACGGCAGCCTTCGTGAACCCCTACGCCGCGATGCCCAGCCTGCACTTCGGATGGGACATGCTGCTGGGCGGCGGCATCGTCTGGACGTTCTGGCGGACGCCATTTCGCTGGGTGGCCCTGCCCATCGGCGTGGCGCTGCCGGCCATGCAAATCGCCTCCATTACCGTCACCGCCAACCACTTCTTCCTCGACGCCATGGCCGGCGGCGCCGTCTGCCTGACGGCAGTACCGGTGGCCTGGAGTCTCCAGCGATGGGGTTATCCCTTCTTGGGCCGGACCCTAGCGCGGCTGCCCTGGCCGTTCGTTGCCAAGCTCCTGGCGCTCCAGCGTCGAGATGGGGCCGCAGAGTCGGGGCCGGAGAAGGCGCGGATCTGAACAGGCCCAATGGTCATTGAGAAGACAAACCGACACATGCATGTCCAGCCCTCTGAATGTAGGGGCGACCTAAAGGTCGCCCCTACATCGACGCCCCAAGCGGCGGCCCGGTAGGTTCGGGCGCACACAATGCGGGTCTCGTCTGCGTCAGTTCCAGTAACGGTTGGCAGGGCCATGAGGGGCGTGTAGAGAAGAAGTTCCCCGCGGGTTGAAACCCGCGGCTTGAACAGAAGCTTCGCCGTTAGTTCCAGTGGCGGTAGGCCGGCAGGGGCATGAGGGGCGTGTAGACCTCCACCGACACCTCGCTCACGTAAGGCAGCCAGCGCTCCCAGTCGCGGCGCGCCTCATCTGCTTCCTTGCTGGCGAAGGCCTGCTGCACCGTCGCCTCATCGGCGAACTTGAAGACGGTGAGCCAGTTGGGGCCCGTCCGCGGCGACTGGATTCGGAAGGCAGCGACGATGCCGGGGATCTTGAGCATGGTGTGCAGATGCACCTGGCGGTACCATTGCTCGAACTCGTCCAGGATTTCCGGGTTCACGTGCGCTCGCACGACCAGGAAAGGGCTCTTACTCACGGGCGGCCCTCTTCCAGCTCCCGCAGGACGGCTTCGACGGCCGGTTCGATGTCCGCCGACGTATCGACAACGATGTGGGGCCGGTCGATGGGCTCGGCCAGGTCGCGCATGCGCTGGTAGACGTCGGGGCCGGCGTCGGACAGGTCCTCCGGGTTGGCCCGGCGGGCGCGGGCAGCCAGCCGCTCTTCGACCACCCCTGCCGGCGCCCGCAGACTGACGAGCACCAGCTTCGCTCCGTGCCGATCGGCGATTGCGTAGAGCTGGCGCCGGTGAGCCTCGCGTAGGTTTGTCGCGTCCAGAAGGGCAGAAAGGCCTGCCCCCAGCAGCCGGTCCAGCACGAAGTGGCAAGCAGCGAAGAGGCGGCGGCTTTCGTCCGGCGCATGGGTGGGCTGGGCGAATAGCGCCTTGCGCAGGGCGTCGCTCTCCAGGTGGGCGATGGGATAACGGGAGGCCAGGCGACGGCAGAAGTGGGACTTGCCGCTGCCGGGCAGGCCGCTGACGACGACCAGCGCCACCGCGCTGCGAGGCGGCGGTAGTGGGTGAATGCGCTCCTCGATGCGGCGGGCGTCCTCCAGCAGCTGCGCTCGGTCGTTCTGCACCGGCTTACGGCTCGCTGTAGAAAGCCAGGCCCAACAACCCCGGCCCGCTGTGAATGCTCGAGACCTGGCTAAACTCGGTAACGTAGAGCTCCACCGGGCGGAACTCCTGTTGCACCTGATGGGCTAGCTGTTCCGCCTCTGGAAGCGAACGGGCATGGAACACAGCCACATGCAGCGGTTCTCCCGGGCTGAGGCGACGGCGCATGAGGTCCACCAAGCGAGCCAAGGCGCGGTCCTTGGTTCGCATGGCCCCTAGCTGACCAATCCGCCCGTCGAAGAACTCGAACAGAGGCTTCACCTGCACCAACGACGAGAGCCAGGACGTCACCCGCGGCACACGGCCGCTCTTTGCCAGATACTCCAGCGTGTCCAGCATGCCGATCATGCGAACCCGAGGGACGATGTCCAGGGCAGCGGCCGAAGCTTCTTCCAGCGTTGCGCAGCCTTCGACGGCCCGAGCTGCCGCCAGCACGACGAACCCCAAGGAGGCGGCGGCGCAGCGGGAGTCCAGAACCCGGATGCGGGCGTCCGGCAGGTCCTCTTGGGCCAATTCGGCCCCCCGGCAGGCGGCGCTATAGGTGGCGGTGAGGGTGCTGCCGGTCACAACACACAGCATCTCTCTCGCGCCCCGCTGGTGGGCCTGGCGAAAAGCCGCCAGGAAGGCGCCGGGCCCCGGCGCGGCGGTGGTGGGCAGACGGCGGGATGCCTTCAGAAGAGCGTAGAATTCGTCGGCGCTAAGGGAGACGTTGTCCAGATAGGAGCTCTCGCCGAACTGATAGGCGAGGGGCACCGTCTCGATCGCGTATCTCTCCTGCAGCGCCGGTGGGAGACAGGCTGCGCTATCGGTTATGATGGCTACACTGCCCATGATAGAAAACAGAGATGATGGCGATGATTGAGAGCCGTGACCAGTATAGCGCAGCCGCCTTGCGCGGGCCATAGCGCTATGATATACTCTCGGCCACATAGACAGAGGGAAGAACGCTCCGCACGACAAGCTGGAGGGCGATGCTCATCAAAGAGAAGCGAGAGGCGATCATCGCCGCCCACCGCCTCCACCCGCAGGACACAGGTTCCTCCGAGGTGCAGATAGCTCTTCTTACCGAGCGTATCCAGAGGCTAACGGAACATCTCCGAGCCCACCGGAAGGATCACCATTCCCGGCGTGGCCTCCTCATGCTGGTGGGGCAGCGGCGAAGACTTCTCCGGTATTTGAGCAGGGTGGATACAGGGCGATACCGCGCCCTCATCGCCAAGTTGGGCCTTCGCAAGTAGTCGACTACATAGCGCGCGGATAGGCTTTCTCCCAGGCTGTGGCTTTGTCCATGCTAGCGAATTAGCATTTCTGCGGGATGTCCACTCGGGCTCACGCCAGCTCAGGAGGTTCGATACTACTATGCCTAATGTCTACCAACGAGAAATAGGTGGCCGCCTCATGGCCATCGAAGTGGGCCGATTGGCCGGCCAGGCCAACGGGGCGGTGACTGTCCGCTACGGCGATACCCTGGTCTTGGTCACCGCCTGCGCCAGCGCTCACCCCCGCGAGGGGGTTGATTTTTTGCCCCTGACCATCGACTACGAGGAGCGGCTCTACGCCGCCGGCAAGATTCCCGGCGGCTGGTTCCGCCGCGAGGGGCGCCCCAGCGCCGAGGCCACCCTGGCCGCGCGACTGACGGACCGCCCCCTCCGCCCGCTCTTCCCCAAAGGCTATCGCAAAGATATTCAGATCATCGTGACCGTCCTCTCCGCTGACCAGGAGAGCGATCCCGACATCCTGGCCACCGTCGGAGCCGCTACCGCGCTCTGCATGTCGGACATTCCGTTCGACGTGCCGGTGAGCTCGGTCCACGTGGGCTACATCGACGGCCAGTACGTGGTCAACCCCACTTTCCCCCAGCTCAAGCAGAGCCTGCTGGACGTGGTGGTTGCCTCCACCAAGGACGCAGTGCTCATGGTCGAGGCCGGCGCCCGTGTGGTGCCCGAGAACGTCGTGCTGGAGGCGATTACTTTTGGCCACGAGGCGAACCGCCAGATCATCGCCCTGGAGGAGGAGATCATCGCCGCCGAGGGGCGAGCGAAGGAGGAGTTCACGTCGCTCCAGACTTCTGAGGGCGCGCGGGATGCGGTGGCCGACTTCCTGAGCTCCCAGGACTGGGACCTGCTGGCTTCGGTGAAGGAAGAGCGAGAAGAGGCCCTGGCCGAGCGCCGCCAGGAGCTGCTGGAGCGCCTGGGCGATCTGCACAACCCCGATCAGCTCCTGCTGGCCTTCGATGAGCAGCTCAAGAAGGAGGTCCGCCGCAACATCCTGGAGGAGGGGAAGCGGCCCGACGGCCGCCGGCCGGACGAGATCCGGCAAATCTCCTGCGAGGTGGGCCTCCTGCCCCGCACCCACGGTTCGGGCCTGTTTACCCGCGGCCAAACCCAGGTACTCACCATCGCCACCCTGGGCTCGCTGGGTCAGGAGCAGCGCCTGGACGGTCTGGAGCCGGAGGACACCAAGCGTTTCCTCCACCACTACAACTTCCCGCCCTTCTCGGTGGGCGAGGTGCGCCGCGTGGGCAGCCCCAGCCGGCGGGAAGTTGGACACGGGCTCCTGGCCGAGAGAGCCCTTGAGCCCGTCATCCCCAATGAGGTGGAGTTCCCCTATACCATCCGGCTGGTGTCAGAGGTGCTTTCCAGCAACGGCAGCACCTCTATGGCCAGCGCCTGCGGCAGCACCCTCTCCCTGATGGACGCCGGCGTTCCCATCAAGGCCCCGGTAGCAGGCGTGGCGATGGGCCTGATCATGGGCGACGGCGGCCAGTATGCGGTTCTTACCGATATAGCCGGGCTGGAAGACGCCATGGGGGACATGGACTTCAAGGTCGCTGGCACCGCCGAGGGCATAACCGCCCTCCAGATGGACATCAAGGTAAGGGGAATCCCTCTGGAGGTTCTGGAGAAGGCCCTGGCCCAGGCCCGCGACGCGCGGCTGTTCATCCTCGACCGCATGCTGGAGACCATCCCGGCCAGCCGGCCGGAGCTTTCGCGCTATGCCCCGCGGATGTATCGTATCCAGATCCCTCAGGAGAAAATCGGGATGGTCATCGGCCCCGGCGGCCGCGTCATCCGTTCGATCATCGAAGAAACGAAGTGCAGCATCGATGTGGAGGACGACGGCACCGTCCTTATCGGCTCATCCGCCGAGGAGATGGCCCAGCGGGCCATCTCGATCATCGAGGGGCTGACCAAGGACGTGACGGTGGGCGAGATCTACACCGGCAAGGTGACCCGTCTCACCTCCTTCGGAGCGTTCGTGGAGATCCTGCCCGGCAAAGAGGGCCTAGTCCGCCTTCCCGACCTGGCCGAGTATCAGGTCGACCGGCCCGACGAAGTCGTGCGGGTGGGCGACGAGGTCATGGTGATGGTCATCGAAGTGGACCACATGGGGCGGATCAACCTGTCCCGGCGAGCGGTGATGGAGGGGGCGCCCCCTCCGCCCGCCGAGGGACAGCCGCGGCCGACGACCGCTGCTGGGCGTCCCGGCGGTCGCCCGGGAGGCGGCTATCGCGACCGCGGCGGCTATGGCGACCGCCAGCGCAGCGGAGGCGGATACGATCGTCCAGGCGGGGGTGGCCGCGGCCGGCCGAGAGGCGACGGCCCGCCTGGCGGCCCGCCTGGCGGGCGCCGCCCACCGCCGGGAGGAGCACGCCCGGGACAGGGCCGCCCTCGCGATGACCGTCGCGGCGGTGGCCGCAGCGAGCCGCCTTCGGGCCCGCCCGGCCCACCACCGCCCCCTCGCCCACCCTTGGGCCGCCGCTGGTAGGAGGCACTACTCCAGGAGGCAGCGATCATGGCCATCAAGGTCGTAGTCTCTGGCACCGGCAAGATGGGGCAGGAGGTGCTGCGGGCTGTCTGTCGCGAACCCGACCTGGAGCCCGTGGGCGTGGTGGAGAAGTTCTCTGCGGAGGAGGTGCTGTCCCTCCCGGACGGCTCCGGCCTTGTCCCCTTTGGGAACGATCCAACGGCCCTACTGTCCCGGAGCCATCCCGATGTGGTGGTGGACTTCACCAACGCCGAATGGACCCCGATCCTGGCGCGCTCCTGCCTTGACGCCGGCGTGCGCCTGGTGACCGGCACCACCGGTTTGCCTGAGGCCTTCGTCGAGGAGCTGGGCCGGGAGTGCCGGGAACGCGGGCTGGGTGCGGTGGTCGCCGCCAACTTCGCCATCGGCGCGGTGCTCATGATCCACCTGGCGAAGCTGGCCGCCCGCCACTTTGATTACGCCGAGATCATCGAGCTCCACCACGAGAAGAAGGCGGACGCGCCTTCCGGCACCGCGCTGGCCACTGCCCGAGCGATGCTGGCCGGCCGCGGGCAGCCCTTCGAGTACCCGACCACCGCCAAGGAGACGTTGCCCGGCACCCGCGGCGGCGCTCTGGAAGGCATCTCCGTCCACAGCGTGCGCCTGCCGGGGCTGGTGGCGCATCAGGAGGTCATCCTGGGAACGCTGGGCCAGACGCTCACCATTCGCCACGACTCCACCTCCCGCGAATCCTTCATGCCGGGCGTGCTCCTGGCGGCGCGAGAGGTGATGAACCGGCAGGAGCTGGTGGTGGGCCTGGACCGCCTCATCGGCCTGGCCTAGCCGCCGGGGAGAGCGATCTCGGTTCGGCGGGCTCGCGAAGAGCGGGCCGCTTCTCATTGCGCCGCACCATTGCTGGGAAGCAACGCTCTGGACGCCTCTGTTCGCCTCCAGGCGGCTCACCAGTCTTGCGCCCATGCGCGGGATGGGGTAGTATTCGGGCACCGTCAAGCTGCGACCATACATAACGCAGGGGGAGCTGTGTCCGATGTCGAAGCCGCTCAATGTCGCCATCATAGGAGCCACCGGCCTGGTAGGCCAGGAGCTCATCAGCACGCTCCTCTATCGTCGCTTTCCCGTGAAGTCCCTGCGCCTCTTGGCTTCCTCTCACTCTGTGGGGAAGAAACTATTGGTGGGGGAGCGGGAGGTGGAAGTGGAGGAGACGAACCACAATTCCTTTGTGGGTACCGATGTCGCCTTCTTCGGCGCCACCACGCAGATATCGCGCGACCTGGTGCCCGTGGCGGCCAAGGCAGGAGCGGTGGTCATCGATGACAGCTCGGCCTGGCGCATGGAGCCGGACGTGCCGCTGGTCGTGCCCGAGGTCAACGGCGATGACCTGGCCGGGCACAAGGGGATCATCGCCATCCCCAACTGCTCCACCACGCCGGTGGTTCTGGCCTTGTGGCCCATCCACAAGCTCAACCCGATCAAGCGCCTGATCATTGATACCTACCAGTCGGTGTCCGGCACCGGCGCTCGCGCTGTGCAGGAGCTCCGCGACCAGGCGCGGCTCGTGCTGGACGGAAAGCCGACCGTCCCGCACGTCTATCCCCACCAGATCGCCTTCAACCTGCTGCCGGAGATCGATGTTTTCCTGGACAATGGCTACACCAAGGAAGAGTGGAAGATGGCCCAGGAAACGCGGAAGATCATGCACGAGTCGGAGTTGCCGGTCTCCGCGACCTGCGTGCGGGCGCCGGTGTTCGTGGGGCACAGCGCGGCTGTGCACTTCGAGCTCACCCGGCCCATAGCGGTGGAGGACATCCGCAGCATTCTCCAGGAGGCGCCGGGTATCACCGTCCAGGACGAGCCCAGCATCAGCCTCTATCCCACACCCTGGACGGCCGCCGGCCACGACGACGTGTTCGTGGGGCGCCTGCGCCAAGATGCCTCCTGCGCCAATGGCTTCGTCATGTGGGTGGTGTCCGACAACCTGCGCAAGGGAGCGGCCCTCAACTCAGTCCAAATCGCTGAGGAACTGCTCACCCGCAACCTGATATAAGGAGGCCCGCCATGACGGAGATCGGACGTCTACTGACGGCTATGGTCACCCCCTTCGACGATCGGGGGGAAGTGGACTACGCTCAGGCCCGCCGCCTGGCCCAGGCCCTGCTGGATTCGGGCAGCGACGGCGTCGTGGTTTCCGGGACCACCGGCGAGGCGCCCACGCTAACCCACGAGGAGAAGCTGCGCCTCTTCGCCGAGGTAAAGCAGGCCGTCGATGGGCGCGGCGTCGTCATCGCCGGCACCGGCACCTACAGCACCGCCGAGAGCATCGAGCTTTCGAAGGAGGCGGCGCAGAAGGGGGTGGACGGTCTCCTGCTGACCGTGCCCTACTACAACCGGCCTACGCAGGAGGGGCTGTACCGCCACTTCGAGGCCATCTCCCGCTCCACCAGCCTGCCCTGCATCATGTACAACATCCCCGGTCGCACCGGCACCAACATGACGGCGGAGACCACTCTGCGCCTGTCGCGGGTGCCCAACATCGTGGGCGTGAAGGAGGCCAGCGGCAACCTGGACCAGATCGCCCGCATTGTGGACGGCGCGCCCGAGGACTTCCGGGTGTGGAGCGGCAACGACGGCGACACGCTGCTCGTCCTGGCCGTGGGCGGCTACGGCGTGATCTGCGTGCTGTCGCACCTGACGGGGCTCCAGATGAAGCAGCTCATGGAGAGCTACTTGGCGGGCCGCGTGGAGGAGGCGGCGAAGCTCCACCGGCGGCTGCTGACCCTGAACAACGCCCTGATGACGCTGGCCAGCAACCCTACCCCCATCAAGTACGCCCTGAACCAGATCGGCTTCCGTGTGGGCCCGCCGCGCCTGCCCCTGGTAGAGCCGGACGAGGCCACGGCCGAGAAGATCATGGCGGAGGTGCGCCGCCACCACATCGACTTGCCGGTGGCGGTCTAATACCGCTCACCCCGAGCTTGTCGAAGACGCCGTCTTCCGGTGTTCCGGATGAAGCCGGACTTCCGATCCGTCGAGGCCGTTCGCTTCCCGCTGCTTCTTAGCCGTTTGTGGCGGCCGCTGCTTCTCCTGTTTGGGGGCACCCGAGGGCGTTCCTACCTGGAAATCGACAGCGAGACCCTGACCGCCCGCTTCGGTTGGGTGTTCCAGTATCGCTTTCCCTTGGGTGACATCGAGGACGCGACCCTGGTCCGGCGGCTTCCCTGGTACAGCTACTCCGTCGGCTGGCGGAGCGACTTCGCCGGCGGGATCGGGCTGATAGGTGCCTACAAGAACCTCGTGGAGATTCGCTTCCGGAGGCGGCGCTGGGTGTGGATGCTGCTTCCCCTGCCCTGTAAGCGGCTGGTGGCCTCGCTGGAGGAGCCGCAAGCGTTTCTTGACGCCCTGGCGCGGGCCAGGGCCAAGGCCTGGTCGTTGTGAGTCTGTCGAAGGGTGAGCGGGGCGATAGTTCACTCGACTTCGGGGATCTCGACGGGCTCGTTGAAGGCCGAGGCGGCGATATCGATATCCGTCCGGAGTTCGTAGCCATCCACGATCGTGGTCGCCCGCAACTCGCCGCGCCGTATGAGGAAGTCGTCTTGGCCGATCAGGGAGGCGCTTGTCAAGGGGACTTGTCCCGCTCCCGCACAAACGCCTGCCAGCGCTGCTCCAGCAGGCGCTGCCCCCAGCGGTAACCTATCGTGTCGCCCAGCGAGTTGGCGATGTTGGCCGCCGCCACGTAGCAGACTCCGAACGCCACCACCGAGGCGGCCACATTCCACCAGAACGGTAACACCACCATCAGGAACAAGGCCAGGGACAGCCCCGCCGCCCCAGGCCAGCGAGCGCACGGGGATCGCCTCGCGGAAGCGCTGGGCGCGGAACATGGCAAACACCTCTCGCGGGATGTGGCGCACCGGCGGCACCTGGGCCGCGCTCAGGCCGCAGTGTCCACACTGAGCGATGTCGTCCGTGAGTGGGTTGTAGCAGTTGCCGCAGAAGGGGCCGGCGTTGGGCGCCCGGCCCTGCAGGATGTCCTCCATCAGGGTCTGCAGGCGGGCCGAGAAGATGGGGGCCTGTTCCCCGGGGGACGCCGCCTCGTCCGCGGCCGGGCTCATATCTTCTCGAAGGAAAACTCGCCGTTCTGGAGCAGCGTCACCAGGAGCAGGATCGCCATCCCGCCCAGCAGGTTCAGCACGCTGAGCTGGATCGATAGGCGGCGAGCACGGCCCAGGTCGGCCGCGGCGGGCTGCCCCCGCTCCTGGAGGGCCAGCAGGCGCGGGCCCACCACGTAGGTGTGGATGGCGGTGAGGGCGATGACCACCGCCACCAGCGCCAGCTTGACGACAAAGATCCAGGCGTAGCGGAAGTCGTAGTCGAAGACGAGGTCGGTGTCGCGCTGGCGGTCGATGACGTTACTGATGCCGGTAAGCACCAGGATCGCCAGGGCGCCCCAGCCCAGCCAGGCGAAACGGCGGTTCAGCACGAGGACCGCTCGGTGGCGGGCGGTCTCGTCCAAGGTGCGGAGTGCAGGCACCACCGCCACGAACATGAACACCTGCGAGCCGACCTAGGTGGCGGCGGCCAAGAGATGGATCCAGAAGACGATGGACTCGCCCGTGGCCCACCTCCTAGATGATGGGGTTGATGACGATGGCCTGGTCGCGCTCGGGCCCCACCGACACGAGGTCGATGCGACAGCCGATGAGCTCCTGGATGCGCTGGACGTAGGCCTTGGCCTGCGGCGGCAGGTCCTGGAAGCGCCGTACGCCGCTGGTCTCCTGTTGCCAGCCCGGCAGTTCCTCGTAGACCGGCTGGCAGCGGGCGACGGAGCGGGTGGCGGCGGGGAAGAGGGTGGTGGTCTCGCCGTCCAGGCGATAGGCGGTGCACACCTCGATGCTGGGGACGCCGTCGAGAACGTCCAGGCGGGTGAGGGCCACGGAGCTCAGGCCGTTCAGGCGGACGCTGTAACGGCCGGCGACAGCGTCGAACCAGCCGCAGCGGCGGGGCCGGCCGGTCGTGGCGCCGTACTCCCAGCCGCGCTCGCGTAGGGTCTCGCCCATCTCGCCCAGGAGCTCGGTGGGCATGGGGCCGTTGCCCACGCGCGTTGTGTAGGCCTTGAAGACGCCCACCACCTTCGAGATGTTGGTGGGGCCGATGCCCATGCCGATGCTGGCTCCGGCGGCCAGCGACGACGGCACGGAAGAGGTGACGAACTCGTAGGTGCCGGCGTCCAGGTCCAGCAAGGCGCCCTGGGCGCCCTCCAGGAGGACGGTCTCGCCCCGGTCCAGGGCGGCCTGCACCAGCTCGCCGGTATCGGCGACGAAGGGGGCGATCTTGGCGCCGAGCTCGGAATACGGGGAGTAGACCTCCTCAAAGGTCAGCGGCTCGTGGCCGTAGAGCTTCTGGAGGACGGCGTTCTTGTAGGGCAGGATATAGGACAGCCGCTCGCGGAAGGCTTCGGGGTCGATGAGGTCGGCCATGCGAATGCCGGCTCGTCCCACTTTGTCGACGAAGCAGGGCCCGACGCCGCGGCCGGTGGTGCCGATGGCGGCCTTCCCCCGCAGTTCCTCGTCCAGGCGGTCGATGATCGGGTGGTAGGGCATGATGATGTGACAGCGGTTGCTGATGTGGAGCTTGTCGACGCTGACGCCGCGTTCCTCCAGGTCCTGGATCTCCTCCAGCAGGATGGCGGGATCGATGACGACGCCGTTGCCGATGATGCAGACCTTGTCGCCGTAGAAGATGCCGGCCGGCACCAGGTGCAGCCGGAACTCGCCCTGCTGGTTGACCACGGTGTGGCCGGCGTTGTTGCCGGCCGAGTAGCGGGCGACAACGTGGGCCTTGCGGGCGACAAGGTCCACGACCCGCCCTTTACCTTCATCACCCCACTGACCGCCGACGACTATGATAGCTGGCATAACTTAGGGGCCCCCCGATGAACCGGGGCCCCCATCTCCTTTCGCCTTGTTTCGTGTCCGCGGGGAGTATAGCACGCGCTTGGGGCCGGTGCCAAGATTGCGGTCGCAGTAGGTCCGTCCAGACGCTCATCGTGAGCCTGTCGAACCGCGAGCGGCGCTCATTCTTCGACAGGCCCTTGGCTACGGCTCAGAACGGGCCCCTTCGACAAGTTCAGGGTGAGCGGGAAGATGCGTCGCGGCTCGAGCCCTAGCGCCCCTTGTACTCCGGCTTGCGCTTCTGGGCGAAGGCGGTGGGCCCTTCACGGGCGTCCTCCGTGCGCCACACCTCGGCGTAGAGCTGTGCCTCCAGGGACAGGCCCTCTTCCAGGGACATATCGAGCCCCCGATAGACGGCCTGGATGATGGCCCGCACCGCCAGCGGGCCGCAGGCCAGGATCTTGGCGGCGATGCGTTCTGCTGTGGGCATCAGCTCGGCCGCGGGAACCACGTGGCTCACGAGGCCGAAGCGGAGGGCGGTCTGGGCGTCGAAGCGGTCGCCGGTGAGGAGGAGCTCCATGGCGAAGGCCAAGGGCACCGCGCGCGGCAGGCGCTGGGTGCCGCCGGCGCCGGGAATGATGGCCCGCGTGGGCTCCGGCAGGCCGAAAACAGCGTGCTCGGCGGCCACGCGGACGTCGCAGCACAGCGCCAGCTCCAATCCGCCCGCCAGGCAGTAGCCGTTGATGGCGGCGATGACCGGCTTCCCGATGTCGACGCCGCGGCTGATGCCGCCGAAGGCGACGCCGGGCGCGCCGCCGGCCGCGAAGCCTGTGGACATCTCCACCAGGTCAGCGCCGGCGGAGAAAGCGCGCTCGCCGGCGCCGGTGAGGATGGCCACCCAGGCCTGGTCGTCGTCGCGGAAGTCGCTGAAGGCCCGGAGCAGCTCGCGGCTGGTGTCGCTGTCGATGGCGTTCATGCGCTCCGGCCGGTTGAGTGTGACGTAGGCGATGCGGCCCTTCTTTTCATAGACGATGTTATTGAACTCGGCCATGATGCTCCTTCTTAGCCCAGGCAGGCACAGTATAGCGGTTGGGTATCTTTCCAGCCAGGGCGCGTCGCCCGTCAAAGGGCAGCAATATGCTAAAGATAGCAAAGCCTTGACAAGTTGGCAGCAACGTTCCCTGTGCTGCCGCCGCTTGTGTTCGCGTCATCCGCCTTTGTGCCGGTGAGTTCCCATGCCCGATTGGCTGGAAACTGCTTCAAGCCCCGCCTAATCTACCGGGAAAACGCGGATAGCTGCCTCGCCATCGACCGGACATCTGTATTCGCAGATGCCGCACCCAATACACAGGTGCTTAATGACGACAGGACGGAATACGGGGGTCGTGGCACCTTGGGGATCCTCCTTCGCCTGCGCATCCAGCCGAACGGCTTTTTGGGCCACCGGACACATCTCTTCGCAGACTATGCAATTCCGACCTTCTGCCCAGGCTATGCAGCGCTCGCGGTCAATACGGGCTGTCCCGATCGCTGTGCGCCGTTTCTCCTCCAGCGCCAATTGGGGGATGGCTCCGGTGGGGCAGACCTGACCACACGTGTTGCACGAGTAATCACAGTAGCCCAGGCGTGGTACCAGCCTCGGAGTCCACAGCGCTTCCAATTCGGTAGCCGAGTGGCTCGGTTGTATTGCATCGGTGGGGCAGACATTGACACATTCACCACAGCGGATACACCTGCTCAACAGCTCTTCCTCGCTGGCACCAGGTGGCCTGACAAGCTGGGCCTTGGTCTTGTTCGCGAAAGGAAAAGCCCACAGGAGCGCAGCGCCGACTGCCGCTGCCCCCAAAGCGACCAGGAGTCGCCGCCGTGATGGATCTTGAGGCGCGTTTGAAACCAGACCCCATTGCCCGCGGAAAGAGATAGCCCCCCTGGGGCAGATCTCCAGGCAGTCAAGGCAAGTGGTGCATTCGGCAGCACTGGCAGCAAACTTCCGCTCGGGGTCAATAGCACCTGTCGGACAGCTCGAGGCACATAGCTGGCAGGGCTTGCACTTCTCCTCGTCCACGTTGTGGCGAATCTGAGCAACGTTGGCCACCAGTCCTAGAAAGCCGCCCAACGGGCAAAGGTAGCGGCACCAGAAGCGCGGACGGACGGCGTTGAGAGCCAGGATGACAACGAACGGTAAGGCTATCAGCAAGCTAGGCAGGAAGAAGTTCTGCTCCGCTAGCGGTGAGTCCTGTATGAGGCCATCGAACCACTCGACTGCGGGCTGAAGTGGCTCAAAGTCGTACAACCACTCCTCCAGGGCCCCAATCCTAGAACTCAACCCGGGCAGGAGTACGCTGCCTACGGTCTGGAACACGAGTGCAATCGGGTCCAGGATGAGCACAGTCAGACTGCCCAAGGCAGCAGCAAGCAGGATAGCAAAGAGCAAGAAATACTTGCCCTGACGCCAATAGGCTGGGATATCCGACCTGTTGCGGCGAGGACGGCGCGCCGGCATCCAATCTACGAGTGTGCCCAGCGGGCAAATCCAGCCGCACCAGGCACGTCCCACGGCCAGCGTTAGCAACAAGGTGACGCCACCCAGTGCCATAGGCGCCATCCAGCTCCGACTGGCCAGCATCGCCGAGATTCCCGCCAAGGGGTCGAGTCGGAAGAAGAGGTCATGGGGTAGGAAGAGCGAGTGTCGTTGGTGCGCTCCCAGAAGGAGATATAGAAACAGCAGCAGCGCCAATATCTGCACTGCCTGTCGCAGCCTCCGCCACCACTTGCGGCTGTTCAGCGGTTTCCCTGGTTTCGTACCGTCTTCGATTGCCGTGGCGACGCCCCTTATACGCGAATCTCTTCCACCTTCACGCGGCTCAGGTCCATTGTTCCCAGCCCCATGTCCGCGCCGGCACGGATAGCAGGTATATCGGAGCCGGTCAGCCCAAAGAGAGTGGCCGCATACGCGTCGGCGGCTACAAAGTCGTGGCTGGCGATGATGGTGTTGGCGAGCTTCACATCATCCAGGCTGCCACCCGTGGGGCCGTGGTTCATCAGGATGCGGACCGCATCCACTACCGTTAGCGTGGGGCGCACGAGGCTACTGAGGTCGGCTAGGCGCTGTCCCAGGTTGGCATGGAAGTCGCCTCGATTCGTGACCACCCCCATCAGGTTCTTCATGCCCAACGTCAGTCGAGCCAGGCTATGGTCTTTGGCGATCGGCACATTGATGAGAACATCCGCGTCCAACACGTCCTTGTAGACTGGCCAGTTGGTGATATCTCTTCCTTCCGGTATGGCGGTCTCTCGAAACTTGAGGCTGCTCATCGTCTCCATCTGGCCACCGGCGGCAGTCACCGCGTCGTTGATGCCGCTACGAGCATATGCTTGCTCGGCCGTGGCGCCGGTAGGGTTATCCATTACTCGCACGCGCTTGGCGCCTGCGCCGACGCACAGCGCTGTCAGTGCGCCGACTACCTCAGGGTTTGTCGTGGCCGCGTACTCGTACGAGTAGTCGCCAAAGCCAATATTGGGCTTGATAATCACGTCGTGGCCAGGTTTGACGAAGCGCTCAATGCCCCCCAGCGCCTTGAGAGCTGCCTGCACCATGGCGGTCGGGCTTTCGCCCCTGGCTACTGCCAGGTAGGCCCCTGCCGGCGTGGGACTAGGCGTAGCAGCCGGCGTGTCTGTAGGGGTAGACGTGGCGGCAGAACCAGGCGTAGCAGGCGGCGTGTCTGTAGGGGTAGGCGTGGCAGCAGAACTAGGCGCAGCAGCCGGCGTGTCTGTAGGGGTAAGCGTGGCAGCAGAACTAGGCGTGGCAGCCGGCGTGTCTGCAGGGATAGGCGTGGCAGCAGAACTAGGCGTTGCCGACGGTGGAGCTGTGGGAGTAAGCCTAGCGGCAGAACCGGGTGTGCCAGGCGGTGGAGTCGTAGACGCCGGCGCGGGCGTAGGTACAGTTGTTTCCTCCCGGCCGCAGGCTAACAGGGAAAACAGCGTTCCGGCAGTTGCCGCGCTGAAGCCAAGGGCCATCATCTGTCGGATGAACTCGCGCCGGGTCAGTGCCATCTCCGGCCCACCTCCTTTGGATTCCTCGGTGTCAGCAGGCAACAACTCTTCGAGGCATGCCATCTCCTGCTTGTCTGGCTTTCCATCTTATTAGATCGGGCCGGCCGAAGCACCCGCCGACCTGCGACCATGACGTTGAAGACGGCAGCGGGAGGCCGCCGACTTGGGCTCTTGGCCTGATTGGGGGCCAACGGGGAGTACCACGAGGGGTTGGTCGGCGTCGCCCACCCGCGTGCCAATAGCCCCATCAGGCACCCTTCCCTTGTTGTTCAGACCGCGGCGACTTGTCAACCCCTGTGGCGGCTCATAGAATCGAGAACACGCATTCCTGACCCGATACCGTCGGGATAGGTGGTAGAAGCTTGGGCAACGGACTAGAGCACTTCCTGTCCTGGAAGGGGGAAAAGTTGGCGGAGCAGGAGTCGGCCGAAGGCGCAAGGCGGGCGCTGGTCATCGCTGCCCACCCGGACGACGCCGAGTTCTGCTGCGCCGGGACGGCGGCCCTCTGGATCCGAGGCGGCTGGGAGTTCTTCTACCTGGTCTGTAGCGACGGCTCGAAGGGCACCGACGACCTCCACCTGCGTCGCGAGCGCCTGGCAGCCATCCGCCAGCACGAACAGCGGGCGGCGGCAGCCGTTCTGGGGGTGAAGGAGGTCTCCTTCCTGAACTACCAGGACGGCGAGATCATCTACCAGCGTGAGCTGCTAGGAGAGATCGTGCGGCATATTCGGCGGGTCCGGCCTCAAGCCGTCTTCACCCATGAACCTGTCCACATCGTCCGCAACATGTACTTGAACCATCCGGATCATCGCGCGGTGGGTACCCTGACCCTGGACGCCGTCTACCCCATTGCAGGCAACCGGGCCAGCTTCCCGGAGCACGCCGAGGAAGGATTGGAGCCCCATAGGGTGAAGGAGCTCTATCTGTGGACCTCCAACGAGCCCAACCTCAGCGTTGACATTACGGACGTGGTGGACCTGAAGTTCAAGACCCTGGCGAATCACCGCAGTCAATTCGCCCACATCGAGGAAGGGATCATGCCCCGGTTCTGCCGGGGCGTGCCCGTTCTCCCCTGGGTTGCCTCTCGTCTTTTCTGGTTCGCTTCGTCGCGCAGTCTTTTCTGGTTCGCTCTGTCGCGGATGAAGGTCTGGCGCCGGCGCTGGGCAGACGAGGACGGGCGGTTCAAGGAGAACTTCCGCCACATCGAGCTGCCATCCTGAGGCTGTCGGAGAGTCGATGAAGTGCGCCCCACACCGCCACAGCCGCCGTCTCAGGGCGCGGCGGGCTGACCGTCCAACTCGGCGTTCCCGCCAGGGCCGCAAGCCACGTTGCGGGTAGCCTGTCCCCCGCGCGCCTCATGTCGCGCTCCCCGCAACCAGATAGCTGCCTACCGCCCGTCTCGCTCCTTGGCGATCCAAACCATGCTCGCCGATAGCATCAGCACAAGGCCACCGGCGGCCACCAGGGCAAGCCAAGGCCAGGCCATCCCGTCCGAACTCCCCCCTCCACCGGTGGGTGGCAGCGAGATTGGGATTTGAACAGGGGTTGACGTCACCTCAGGCGGGCGCGTGGCCGTGGGAGTGGCCGTCAGGGTCGGCTTGGGTGTCAGCGTCGGCTTGGGTGTCAGCGTCTCCGGAGCGATGATGGGCGTACCCGTAGGCGTCGCAGTAGGAGTCGCCGTCGGCGTCGGACTGGGCGTCGGACTGGGCGTCGGACTCGGCGTCGGACTCGGCGTCGGACTCGGCGTCGGACTCGGCGTGGATAGCATCGTGTTGACGATCGTGCACTGGCCGTCCGATTGCAGGTCCACGTTCAGGCAGTCGCTCTGGTCGGCCGTGTAACCAGGCGGGATGACCTCAGTCGCGGTGCAGGTGGCGCCTGG
>Ga0315288_10000405_pt1 | contig 54271 bp, 52 predicted proteins | sample YL17G11_20_MG_FD_203454 | JGI IMG/M metagenome (GOLD analysis project Ga0315288, IMG submission 203454) | Sediment microbial communities from Yellowstone Lake, YNP, Wyoming, USA - YL17G11_20 | ecosystem: Environmental > Aquatic > Freshwater > Lake > Sediment | place: USA: Wyoming | collected... | reverse complement strand
GTCGTCCCGATCCGGTAGAGGAGGTTGGCCTGCTTCTGGGGAAGGCGGAAGGCGCCGCTGTGGTCGGAGAGAGCATGGATGATGGCCTGGCGCACCCACCAGACGGCGTAGGTGATGAACTTGACGTTCTTCTTCGGGTTGAACCGCTTGGCCGCCTCGATGAGGCCGATGTTCCCTTCGTTGATGAGGTCGAGAAAGGAGAGGCCGCAGCCGCGGTACTTCTTCGCGAAGCTCACCACGAATCGGAGGTTCGCCTCCACCAGCCGCTGAAGCGCCTCCTTGTCCCCCGCCTGGATCCGGTCCCCCAGGATCTTCTCCTCGTCCGGCGTGATCCGCTCCAGCCGGGAGATCTCCTGCAGGTATTTCTTGAGGGTTTCGGAAGAGGCCCTTCTCCGGACTGCGTTTTCCGCTTCCATCTCACCCCTTCTTGATGGGGATCACTCGGGCGGGGGGCGTCTTGACCAGTGCCTGGGCGGGCCGGGAGCGGGCCTCCTTCTCACGCTTCCGCAGCTCCTCGCGGAGGGACTCCAGGAGGGCGTTGAACTCCTGCTCCATGCGCTCAAGGGTCTCCTGCATGTTCAGGATGACCTCCACGCCGGCGAGGTTCACACCCAGGTCCCGGGTCAGCCGCAGGATCCGGGAGAGGCGCCCCAGATCCTCGTCGGAGTAGAGCCGGGTATTCCCCTCGGTCCGGGACGGCTTGAGGAGTCCCTCCCTCTCGTAGAGCCTCAACGTCTGCGGGTGGACATCGAAGCGCTTGGAGACGACGCTGATCATGTAGTAGGCCTTGTCCCGTTTCAAGGGAATCGCCTCCATCCACCGGCGCGACGTGCGTATGTTACTACGAACCTCTTTCCAGGTGGCTTCTCAGATCGGTCCGGTCCATCTCCGCCAGCTGCCGGAGCAGAGCACGGACCCTCTCATCACGAGCATCGGGCGTCACCACCCGCACTTCCACGATCTGGTCTCCGCGGCCGCCGCCCCGGAGCGAGGGGGCCCCTCTTCCCCGCAGGCGGATTTTCTGGCCGCTCTGGGTGCCCGGGGGAATCCGGATGCTGGCGGGTCCGTCGAGGGTGGGAACCTCGACCTTCGAGCCCAGGGCCGCTTCGCTGAAGCTGACGGGGACGGTGCAGAGAATCTGATCGCCTGCCCTGGAGAAGAAGGGGTGGGAATCGACCTGGATCTGGATGTAGAGATCGCCCGGAGGCCCTCCCAGCGCACCCGCGCCTCCCTTCCCCGGGATCCGCACCCGGGATCCCGTGTCCACCCCGGGGGGGATGCGGACCTGGATCTTCTGCAGGCGGCCCGTCTTTCCCGATCCGCCGCAGCGCCGGCAGGTCTCCTCCATCAGCTTTCCGGTGCCGCCGCAGCGCCGGCAGGCGGAGCTGAACCGGATCCTCCCGCCCGTGCGCTCGATCCGTCCGGTGCCCTGGCAGTCGGAACAGACGAGGACCCGTGCCGAGGCGACGACCCCGGTGCCGGCGCATTCGCCGCAGGCTTCCTCTCCCTCGATGGGGAGCTCGGTGGTCAGGCCCCTCAGCGCATCGAAGAAGCCGATGCGCATGGGATGGACCCGGTCTTCGCCGGGCCGGGGTTCCCGGCTTCGGGGAGCGGGGCTTTCACCGAAGATCTCCGCGAAGATGTCCGAGAATCCCCCGCCGAGCCCGCCGGAAGGGAAGCCGAAATCCTGGGAAGCTCCTCCTCCGAATCCCGGAAAGCCCGACGGGAAGGAGGGACCCTGCGCCGCGGCACCCATCTGATCATAACGGCGGCGCTTCTCCGGATCGGAAAGGACCTCATAGGCCTCTGTGATGCGCTTGAACCGCTCCTCGGCGGCGCGGTTGCCGGGGTTGAGGTCCGGGTGGCACTTGCGGGCGAGGCGCTTGTAAGCTTTCTTGATCTCCGCCGGCCGCGACTTCCGGCCGACGCCCAGCAGCTGGTAGTAATCCACCGAGGGCATGGGTCCCTCCTCCGCCCCGAAGGTCAGGATACCGGAACGCGGACCTGGTCCGGCCCGGACTCCAGGGACTTGGGCATCTCCACATGGAGAATGCCGAGCTTGTACTCCGCCCTGGCCTCGGAGGCCTTGACCCCGGCCGGGAGGGGGAAGCTCCGGGAGAAGGCTCCGTAGGCCCGCTCGATCCGGTGGTAGTTCTCCTGCTGGATTCCCTTCTCCAGGTTCCTCTCCCCGCGGATGGTGAGGGTGTTCCCCGAGACCCGCACTTCAATCTCGCCCGGGGAGAGCCCCGGGAGCTCCGCGGCCACCACGAACCTCTCCGGGGTCTCGTAGATGTCCACGGCGGGCGACCACGTGCCGGCGTCCCCGGATCCGCCGTACTGGGACCGGGACATGGCATTCTCGATGATCTTGTTCATCCGGTCCTTGAGGGCCAGAAGTTCCTTGAGAGGGTCCCACTGCACGACGCTCATGTATCCCCCGCGCGGCCGGCGGACCGCTCACTTCTTCTCTTCGTCCACGTCCACGTACTCGGCGTCTATGACGTCGCCCTCCTTCGGACCGCCGCCGTCCGAGGGGCCGCCCCCCGGAGCCGGGCCGTCCGCGCCGGTGCGGCCGGCGGAGGCCTTCTGGTACATCTGTTCCGCCATGCGGTGGGATGCCTTCACCAGGTCGTCGGTGGCACGCTGGATCCGCTCGATACCGCCTTCATTGATCGCCTTCTTGAGGTCCTCCACGGCGGAGCGGATCCGGGTCGCCTCCTCCGGCGGAATCTTCTCCTTGTTTTCTTCCAGGAGCTTCTCGGTGCTGTAGACCAGGTTGTCGGCCTTGTTCCTGGTATCGACCTCCTCCTTCTTCTTCCGGTCCTCCTCGGCGTGGGAGGCCGCCTCCCTCACCATCTTGTCGATCTCGTCCCTGCCCAGGCCGCTGCTGTGGGCGATGGTGATCTTCTGTTCCCGGAGGGTGCCCAGGTCCTTCGCCGAGACGTTCACGATGCCGTTCGCGTCGATGTCGAAGGTGACTTCGATCTGCGGCACACCCCGGGGGGCGGACGGGATCCCCACCAGGTGGAAGCGGCCCAGGGTCCGGTTGTCCCTGGCCATCTCCCGCTCCCCCTGGAGGACGTGCACCTCCACGCTGGTCTGGCTGTCCGCCGCCGTGGAGAAGACCTCGCTTTTCCGGGTGGGGATGGTGGTGTTCCGCTCGATGAGCCGGGTGGACACTCCGCCCAGGGTCTCGATTCCCAGGGAGAGGGGTGTGACGTCCAGGAGGAGCAGGTCCTTCACGTCGCCGCCCAGCACGCCGGCCTGAATCGCCGCTCCGACGGCCACCACCTCGTCGGGGTTCACCTCCTTGTTGAGCTCCTTCTTGCGGAAGAACTCCTTGACGATCTCCTGGATCTTCGGGATGCGGGTGGAGCCCCCCACCAGCACCACCTCGTCAATGTCCTCGGGCTTCAGGCCCGCATCCTCCATGGCGCGCTTGCAGGGAGGAAGAGATCGCTCGAAGAGGTCCATGGCCAGCTGCTCGAACCGGGGCCGGTTCAGCTTCATGAGGAGGTGCTTGGGACCGGAGGCGTCGGCGGTGATGAAGGGAAGATTGATCTCGGTCTCCCCCGCGGAAGACAGCTCGCACTTGGCCTTCTCCGCCGCCTCCTTGAGCCGCTGCAGCGCCATGCGGTCCCTGGAAAGATCGATCCCCTGTTCCCTCTTGAACTCAGCGACGATCCAGTCGATGATCCGCTGGTCGATGTTGTCCCCCCCCAGGTGGGTGTCGCCGTTGGTGGATTTCACCTCCACCACGCCGTCGCCCACCTCCAGGATGGAGATGTCGAAAGTCCCGCCCCCGAAGTCATAGACGGCGATGGTCTCGTTCTTCTTCTTGTCAAGTCCGTAGGCCAGCGCGGCGGCGGTGGGCTCGTTGACGATGCGCTCCACCGTCAGCCCCGCAATCTGGCCGGCGTCCTTGGTGGCCTGGCGCTGGGAGTCGTTGAAATACGCCGGAACCGTGATCACGGCCCGGGTCACCTTCTCCCCCAGGTAGTCCTCCGCCGACTGCTTCATTTTCTGAAGGACCGCCGCCGATATTTCCGGGGCCGAATAGGTCTTGTCCCGGACCTGGATCCTGACGTCGTCCGCGCCCGGGATGACCGTGAAGGGGACCATCTTCATTTCTTCGGTGACTTCCTCATGGCGTCGGCCCATGAACCGCTTGATGGAGAAGATGGTGTTCTCCGGATTGGTCACCGCCTGCCTCTTGGCCACCTGGCCCACCAGGCGCTCCCCCTTATCGGTGAAGGCCACCACGGACGGCGTCGTCCGGCTTCCCTCGGAGTTGGAGATGACGATGGGCTTGCCGCCTTCCATCACCGCCACCACCGAGTTGGTGGTTCCCAGGTCGATGCCTATAATCTTGCTCATCTGGACTGCCTCCCTTGGACTGAGTGTGCTCCTTTCGGAGCTGAGTGCGGCGATATTATAGGTATTGAGTGTATTATTGTCAAGTCCAAATCAAGAAATTAAGTGTTGAAATAAATGAAGTTACCGCAAGAGTCAACGGGAAGAAGCTGACCGAACCAGAAGCGTTGGGTCCGGCGCACCGTCTGGGGTCAGGCCCTGGAGTTCGTACCCCAAGCTGACCGTTCGATAGAGGTATTCGCGGTCCCAGGGGTCCCGGAGGTCCTGGGGTTGGACGAGGCCCCCGACCACCATGTAGTTCAGGTCCTGCGGATACCCTCGATTCTGGAGAAAGAAGACCTGGACGGCATAGTGGAGCCTCTCCAGGCGAGTCTGGCTGACCTGGTGCCGGAAGCTCTTCACGGCCGGGTGGGTCCCCCTCAGCAGTGAGAGATCGTTCAGCGGATTCCACGCGGCCGTGAGGAACGAGGCCGCCACGAGAAGTCCGAGGATCCAGCGTGCGGCGGGACCGACCCCTTCTCGAGCCGCCGCCTCGGCCGGTCGGGGCTTAGCCGGCCGGATCGCCGGCACGGCCATCTCTCCCACGGCCACCCTCTCCGCCAGTTGCCGGCCCACGAGCTCGTAGAGGACGCGGCAGCTATCGAACTCGCTCAGCGTGCTGCTCTCGACCAGCTCCTGCACCGACCGGTTTCCGTCCAGGAGCTGCAGCAGCGCCTTCTCCTCTCCGCTCAAGATCGGGGAGGTCTTCCCCGCCTCTGCGCCGACCGCCTCCTCGGCCGCCGCGCTCCTCCGGTAGATGTTGGAGAGGGAACCGATCCTCTTCTCGATCATCGGCCACTCGTCCAGGATCCGGGCGCCTTCCATGAGCACGCTTTCGGCGGAGAGGGGCACCACGTTCTCCCCGTCGTAGTCGAGCTTCTCCTCCTGGCTGAAGTGATAGTCACCGTCCCGCCACCGGAACAGACGATAGATCATCTGGGTGATCTGGATCCTCAGGGCCTCCCGGAGCGCCTGCTGGCTGATGAACTTCTGATCCACCAGGACGTTTCCCAGCCGTTTCAGTGTCTGCTTCTGGATCTTCAGGGCTTCCTGGAGCTGGGCGGGAGAAATCTGCTTCGTCTTGACCAGCACCGTTCCCACACGATCTTCCAGGCGCCGACGGAACGAGTCGGCCGCCACGACGTTCCCGTCCAGGAACGAGACGGTCATGACTTCCTGCCCGCTCTTGAGCGTCAGCACGCCGGTTTTCTTCTGAAGCCCGATGAGCTGGAAGATGTCGGCAAGGCTGAAGTCCCGGAGCGTTCCCTGGAGGGCCACGGTGCCAGCTAGCTCCTTCCTCTCTTCTCGAAGGACAGGGTATTGCAGGTGAGCCAGGCGAGGGCGATGACCGTCGCCGGGACGATGCGGGTCCAGAGGGGCGAATCGAACATGGCCACCCGGGAGAGCGCCAGCATCCTTCCGGAGAGCATCAGCCCCGTGACGGAGAGGCAGGTCGCCCAGAGAAGGATCGCCCCGATCAGTGTCCTCCCTCCCTGGATTTGCCCGGTCCCCGGCAGGATCAGGGAGACCAGCCTCCGGGAGATCCACTGCCAGCGCTCGTGGGAGGCCACCAGCCTCTCCCGCTCCTCCCGGACGGGGGGCGCCACCGGGTCCTTCAGGACGTAAAGGTGCCGGCAGGCGGTGCAGTACCCTTCCTCCCGCCGCATTCCCACCTGGCACCGCCTGCAGAAGGGCTGGCCGCATTTCACGCACCGCTGGGCCCTCCCCAGGCCCCAGCGTTCGGCGCCCCAGCCCAGGACCAGGCATCCCAGAAAGCCGAGCCCTCCCGCCAGAGGCAGGGGGTCCAGCCAGTTTCTCTTCCAGAGGGTGCCGACGCTTTTCTCTCCCTTCTTCTGGAGGAGATCCAGGATCTCCTCGCTGCCGTAACGCGCCTCCGCCGGCTCCCGTCTCCCCTCCCCCCCCTCCGAGGAGAGGATGGAGGTGACCAGGTTGTTGTCCAGCTTCCGGGCCTCCTGGAATGCGGCGTCGGCTTCCTCAAGGCGCAGGCCGGCCTGGAGCGCCAGGTGGAGGTTGAAAAAGGCCAGGGCCGATTTCGGATCGGCGTCGATGGCCCGCCGGTACTCCTCCGCGGCCTGCTGATACAGGCCTTGCTCCAGGAAGATGTTGCCTGAGTTGGTCCAGGCGCTGGCGTTCCGGGGATTCTCCGCCTGAATCTGCCGGTATTCCTGGAGCGCGGCCTCGGTGGACCCGCTTGCGTGATAGCTCTGCGCCAGGAGAAAGCGGTAGAGGGGCTCGCCGGGGTTCGCAGCCGCCATCTGCTCCAGGACCGGGATCCGCTCCGGATCCCCAGCGCCCCGGGCCGAGTCCAGGAGAAAGCGGACGCCCGGATCGGTGGTCATCCTGCTCTCCTGCGTGATCCACCCCAGCACCGGCAGCGCCGCCAGGAAGCAGGCGCAAGCCGCCAGGCTCAGCACTCGCTCCCACCTCCTCATATAGATGAAGGCCAGAGCCAGCCAGTAGGCCAGGATCCAGGGCCCGGTCAACCAGAGCAGGGCGGGAAGAAGCCAGAGCACCCAGGCCGCGACCTGGGCAGCGCCTCCGGAGAGGGATCGGGTTCGCCCCTCGTAGAGATCGTGCTGCGCCAGGCGAACCGTGCGAAGGGCGCTGATGAGGCACCACAGGGCAGCCGCCAGAAGGCTCCCGGTCACCAGGACCAGCAGGAAGTTCCCCAGCACCGTGGCCCGGGCGGCCGGGTTTCGCAGATTGATGCGGATTCCGTCGATGTATGAAGAGATGGCGCCGCCGAAATCCCTCTCCCGGGTCCAGAAAGTCCGGGCCACGGCGAAATAGGCTCCGGACCGATCGGGAGCGAACTCCTTCGCGAGGTGGAGACTCTGGAGGGCCCTGGAGGCGTTCCCCGCCTCCAGGGTCCGGATGCCGTCCAGGAGGAAGGCCCCGGAGATGTCGTCGGCGCTGAGAATTCCCTCCCGCCGCACCATGTCCCGCATGAGCTGGACCTGACGCTCGGCCGAGGCGGCGTCTCCCTTCTCCAGGTACCCCTTCCTCCGGAACCAGAGCTCACCCAGGACCTCCTGGACATTCACGGGAGCCCGGCGGGACGTTTGTTCAGGGGTTGCGGCGGGCGGAGCGGGGACGCTCTGCTGGGGCAGGCGGATGACTTCCGGCTCCTGCGCGCCAGCCGGCCCGGCACCCGGGAGAAAGGCGCTCAGGAGACCGGCCAGCAGGAGGAGGCGGGCACGGGGATGTGAGCAGGCCGGCTTGAGGTGTCTGGCCAGAGGTCTGCTCCTTTCCTGGGGCGCGGGCGTCACCGATCTCAGCGCTTCGGGGGGGCCGCCCGCTGAGAGAACTCGATCCTCAGGTGATACAGCAGGTCGTCCAGGGACCTGGCTTCCTGAGGGGTGAGGTTTCCCCGTGTCTTGCTCTTCAGCATCGTCAGGATCTCAATGGTCTCTTTCGCCTCCTCCAGGCTGGCGATCACTTCGCCGGTGGCGGGATCCCGCGCTCCGGTCATCTGGTGGAGGGCCACCTGGGCAAGGTACCGGACGAAGCTGTCGAAATCGATGGCGCCGGGCTCGCCCGCCTCCTGTGCGCCGGAGGCGCCGGAAGCAGGGGGAGGGGTCTGTGCCCGGGCCGGCTCAATCTTCGGCTGGTCCGGGGTCCTTCTCTCACCGGTGGTGGTGAAGGAGCGCCGGTCGCTTACCTTGATCTCCTCGGCCGCTTTCTTGGAATCTTCCGGCATCGTCGGTGGCGCAACCAGGGGAAGGGTTGATGACAGACATCGCTCCGGCCTTCGAGCCGGCCGGTCAGGGAGCCGCATGTTAGCACCGGGGGGAGATGCAATTCAAGGCGCGGCCTTGCCCCCCGCCGAGGACGTTGGATAGACTCGGATGGTCGCCGGGGATGCCGGCGAGAGAGGGAGAGGACATGGACGAACCCCTGAACAGAGTGGTGGAGATCATGGCGCGACTGAGGGGCCCGGACGGATGCCCGTGGGACCGGGAGCAGAGCCTGGAGAGCCTCAAGGTCTACCTCCTGGAGGAGAGCTTCGAGGTGCGCCAGGCGATGGAAGCGGGCGATCCGGCGGCACTGAGGGAAGAGCTGGGAGATCTTCTGTTCCAGGTGATCTTCCAGTGCCGGATCGCCGAGGAAATGGGCTGGTTTGACATCCGGGACGTGGCGGCGGGGATCGCCGACAAGCTGGTGCGCCGCCATCCCCACGTCTTCGGTGAGGGGCGACTGAGCACCTCCCGGGAGGTGGTGCGCCAGTGGGAGGAGCTCAAGGAGAACGAACGGCGGCGGGGAGCGAAGGGATCTCGCCTGGCCAGCGTCCCCGAAGGGTTGCCCGCGCTCCTCAGGGCGCTCCGGCTCTCCGAGAAGGCCGCCCGGGCAGGCTTCGACTGGGAGACCGCGGCCCAGGTGTTCGACAAGGTCCGGGAGGAGATCGCCGAATGGGAGGAGGCCTCCCTGACAGGCGACCGGGAAAAGGCGGGGAGAGAGCTTGGGGACCTCCTCTTCAGCCTGGTGAATGTCGCCCGGAGGACGGGATTCGATCCCGAGGCGGTGCTCCAGTCCGCCAACGGTCGCTTCACGCGGCGTTTCGGACGGATGGAGGAGTCGCTGGCGCGGGAGGGACGGGCGATGGAAGGCGTGCCTGCGGCGCGCCTGGAGGATCTCTGGGAGGAGGCGAAACGCTCCGAGGAGGGCTAGAGAAACTTGGACTGCCCGAACTGCCCCAGCTTGCGGAACTTCTCGTAGCGCGCAGCGAGCCGCCGATCCGGATCCATCCGGACCAACTCCTCCAGCTGCAGGGAGAGCACGGGATCCAGGAGTTCAGCCGCCCGTTTGGGATCGGCGTGAGCGCCGCCCACGGGCTCGGGGACTACCTCGTCCACGACTCCCAGCTCCTTCAGGTCGGTCGCGGTGATGCGCATGGCGGTGGCGGCCGCCTGCGCCTTGCTCGGGTCGCTCCAGAGAATGGCGGCGCACCCTTCCGGGCTGATGACGGAATAGATGGCGTGCTCCAACATGTTCACCCGGTCGCCGATGCCGATGGCCAGCGCCCCGCCGCTTCCCCCCTCACCGGTGATGGTCACGATGACGGGGACCCGGAGCCGGGACATCTCCCGGAGGTTGTGGGCGATGGCCTCCGCCTGGCCGCGCTCCTCGGCCCCCTTGCCGGGATAAGCGCCCGGCGTATCGATGAAGCAGAAAATCGGGCGCCCGAACTTCTCCGCCAGCTGCATGATCCTCAGCGCTTTGCGGTAGCCGTCCGGGTTGGGCATGCCGAAGTTCCGGCGGATCTTCTCCCGGATGTCCCTCCCCTTCTGGTGCCCCAGCACCGCCACCGGCATCCCCTGGTAGGTCGCGAAGCCCCCCACGATGGCGTGGTCGTCCGCGAACTTCCGGTCGCCGTGGATCTCCACGAGGCCGCTGAAGAGCATCTGGATGTAGTCCAGGGTGTAAGGGCGCTTCGGGTGTCGAGCCACCTGGGTTTTCTGCCAGGCGGTGAGGCGCGAGTAAATCTCTCCCCGGAGATCCCTGAGCTCGCGCTTGAGGCGCTCGATCTCCGGCGTCCGGTCCGCGCCGCCGGGAATCCCCGTCAGCTCGTCAATGCGCTTCTCGAGCTCCTGGATCGGGTGCTCGACGTTCTCGTCGCGGAGGAGCAATTGGTTCTCCCGCTGGTCTGCGGCGTTTTTCAGTGCCCGAAATCTAGCACCCCCCTCGCGGGAGTGTCAAGAAACGGCCCTCCGGGGCACCTCGGGGAGGGGGCGTCAGGCACGGGGATGAAAGTCGTGATAGATCCGCCGCAGGCGCTCCCGGTTGACGTGGGTGTAAATCTGCGTGGTGGAGATGTCGGCGTGGCCCAGCATCATCTGCACCGAGCGGAGGTCGGCGCCGCGCTCGAGGAGGTGCGTGGCAAAGGAGTGGCGCAGGACGTGGGGGCTGAGGTGCCTCTGGATGCCCGCGGCGGCGCCGTACCCCTTCAGGATCTTCCAGAGGCCCTGCCGGCTCATCTTCGACCCGTTCCGGTTGGTGAAGAGAAACCGGGACTCCCCCCGCCGGGTGAGTCCGGGGCGCACGTCCCGGAGGTACTGCTGCAGGCGCTCGATGGCCTTCCTTCCCAGGGGGACGATTCTCTCCTTCGAGCCCTTTCCCATGCAGCTCAGGTAGCCCACCTCCAGGTTCAGGTCCTCCAGCCGCAGGGAGATCAATTCCGAGACGCGGATGCCGGTGGCATAAAGCACTTCCAGCATGGCCAGATTCCGGACTCCCAGCGGGCGGCCGGTGTCGGGCGCTGAGAGGAGCCGGTCCACCTCCTGGAAGGTGAGGAACCGGGGAAGGCTCTTCCAGGTCCGGGGGACGTCCAGATCCGCGGTGGGATCGGAGCGCACTTCTCCTTCGGACAGAAGAAACCGGTAGAGCATGCGCAGGGAATTGATGGCGCGCGCCACGGACTTCGGGGAGAGTCCGGCCAGGCGCAGCGAGCGGACATGGGTGAGGAGGTCCTGGCGCCGTGCGCTCCGGAGATTAATCCGGCAGCTTCTCAGGGACTCCTCGAACCGCTTCAGGTCTCGGCCGTACGCTTCCAGGGTGTTGGGCGAAAGCCCCCGCTCCACGGCCAGGTAGCGGAGGAAAGTGGATAGGAGCCGGTCCGAGCTCACCGCCTGCCTCCTTCCAGCACGAATGTCACAGGGCCGTCGTTGACCAGCTCCACTTCCATCATGGCCCGGAACAGTCCGGTCTCGACCCGGAGCCCCGAATCCTTCAGAAGGGCGACGAAGCGGTCGAAGAACTCCCGTGCCATGTCGGGCGGTGCGGCCCCTTCGAAGCTGGGCCGCCGCCCCCTTTCCAGGCTCCCCGCCAGCGTGAACTGGGAGACGGCGAGAATCTCCGCTCGTTCTTCGAGGGAGGAACGGTTCATCCTGCCCGCCTCGTCTGGAAAGATGCGCAAGTTTACGACCTTGTCCGCGAAGGAGTCAAGGATCGTCTCGGTGTCGTCCCGCTCGACCGCGACCAGGAGCAGGAGACCACGACCGATCTCCCCCACCGTCCTCCCCTCCACCCGCACCGAGGCCCGGGAGACCCGCTGGACCACGATCCTCATCGCGGCCGCCGCAGTCTTCGGGGCACCAGGGCGATGACCTCCAGGACTTCCCGGCTCCCCATGGCCCTGGCCGCCGCCAGGAAGATCCCGGCGCAGACGCCGACGACCAGAGCCAGCGCCCCGGCGCGGATCAGGAGGGAATGGCCGTGCTCTAGATAAGGGAGCCGCCCTCCCGCGTAGGCGGCCAGCCCCATCACCGCGCTGGCTCCGCAGGTCACCCGGAGGCTCTTCAGGAGTCCCGGGTCCCAGAGCGGTCCCCGGTGCTTCGCGAAGAGGTAGAAGAGAAGGGCCATGTCCAGGATGGCGGAGACGGAGGTGGAGAGGGCGATCCCTCCCGCCAGGAGCGGTCCGCGCAGCCAGAAGTTGAGCCCGAGGTGGACGAAGAAGGTCAGCGCCCCCACCTTCACCGGCGTCCGGGTGTCGTGGTGGGCGTAGAAGGCGGCCGCCAGGATGTTCACCGCCGCGAACGGGAGGAGCCCCACCGCGTAGTATCCCAGCACCTGGGCCGTGAGCCGGGTCGCCTCGGCGTCGAACCTTCCCCGCTCAAAGAGGATGCTGATGATGGGCACCCGCAGGACGACGAGGCCCACCGCCGCCGGGAGGCAGATGAAGAAGATGAGCTGCAGGGCGGTCCGGAGCGTGGCCCGGACCTCGTCGGCCCTTCCTTCGGCCGCCAGCCGAGAGAGGGCCGGCAGGATCACCGTGGAGAGGGAGATGGCGAAGATCCCCAGAGTCAACTCCGTCACCCGGCCGGCGTAATAGAGGTGGGAGACGCTCCCCACCGCCAGGGAGGAGGCGAACTGAGAATCCACGATGAGGTTGATCTGGGTGATGCCGGCGCCGAAGATCCTGGGCAGCATGAGGCGCCCCACCTGCCGGATCCCGGGGTCCGTGAAGGAGACCTCGGGCCGGAAGTTCATCCCCTTCCGGATCAGGAATGGGACCTGGACCAGGAACTGAAGGAGGCCCCCCACCAGGACACCCCAGGCGAAGGCAAAGGCCGGGTTGGAGAAGTTCCGGGAGAAGAGGAGGGCGGCGGTGATGATGGCCAGGTTCAGGAGCACCGGAGTGAAGGCCGGCAGGGCGAAGGAGTCCAGGCTGTTCAGGATCCCGCTGGCCAGGGCCGCGAGGGAGATGCAGAAGATGTAGGGGAACATCAGCCGGTTGAGCTGGATCGTGAGGTCCCACTTGTCGGGCGAGACCCGGAATCCGTAGGCCAGCACCTTGACTAGCTGCGGAGAGAAGACAATCCCCAGGACCGTGAGGACCGTGAGGACGATGAGAAGCGTGTAGAACATCCGGTTGGCGAATCGCCAGAGACGGACCGGATCGCCGTCCTTGAGGTAGCGGGAGAAGGTGGGGACGAAGGCGGAAGTCAGCGCCCCCTCACCCACCAGCCGGCGCAGGAGATTGGGAATCCGGAAGGCGATGATGAAGGCGTCGGAGGAGTTGGCGGCCCCCAGGATGGTGGCCTGGAGGTTGTCCCGGAAATAGCCCAGGATCCGGCTGAGCATGGTGGTCGCGCTCATGGCGCCGGCACTGCGCATCATTCCCTGTTTTTCCGCCATGGCCTCCGCCGCCCATCCCAGCGGACGGGATGGGGAATCCTGCGCGCTCCCGGCCGGGGAACCGCCGGCGGGGAGCACGCATTCTGTCAGAATCGCGCTGGGCCATCAAACCGCGGGCGCGTCCGCCCACTGACCTCCCTCCGGCCCCGCCCCAGGGGTGGCGGATTCCGCGCCGGCTGTGGTAACCTGACCGGCGTTCCGGCGATGGCGGGCCTACCCCTGTGAGGTGGTGCGATGGCGAGCGTGAACAAAGTGATCCTGATCGGAAACCTGGGCCGCGATCCCGAGGTGAAGTACACCCAGAACGGCACGGCGGTGGCCAACCTGAGCGTGGCGACCAACGAGGTCTGGACCGACAAGTCGGGCCAGAAGCAGGAGCGGACCGAGTGGCACCGGGTGGTGGTGTGGGGCAAGCAGGCCCAGGTCCTCGCGGAGCACCTCGCCAAGGGGAAGCAGATCTACGTGGAAGGATCCCTGCAGACCCGCTCGTGGGATGACCGGGACGGGAACAAGCGGTACACCACTGAGGTGCGGGCGACCCGTGTCCTGATGCTGGGGCGGGCCGAGGGAGCCCGGGTGGAGCCAGAAGTGGCCGGGCCGGAGACCGGACCCGAGGCGGGGGGCCCGGAGGTGAACGAGGAGGAGGTCCCCTTCTAGGAGAGCTTCTTCAGCCTTCCCTGGGCTTCCTGGGAGTAATCGGATTTGGGGAACTCGCGGGTGATCCGCTCATAGATCTTCTTCGCCTCGTCCTTCTTCCCCATCTTCTCCAGACAGAGTCCCATCTCCAGAAGCGCCGCCTGGGGCGGATAGGCCCCTTCTCCCCGGGAGAGCTGCTCGTACTGTTCCAGCGCCTTCTGGGGCTCGCCCGCGTCGTCCAGGGCCCGGGCCAGCGCGGCGCGGGCCATGGGCGCTGCGAAGCTCCCGGAGGAGGTGGCCAGGAAGTCCCGGATCGCCCTCACCGCGTCCTGGGGCTTCCGGAGGTTGGTCAGCGCCACACCCTTGTAGTAGAGGGCCAGCCGGCCCGCCTGGGACCGGGGATAGGTCTGGACGAGGCCATCCATCTGATCCAGCACGGCCCGGTACTTCTCGTCCCCGGATCCGTAGGTCAAGCCGCCGGGTGGGTTGGCGCCGTCGGCGCCACGCACCTGGGCATGGAGCATCTCGACGCCCCGGGCCAGGAGCAGCGAGGCCTTCTCCTCCCGCTGGGCCAGGAACTGCCAGACCACGATGGACGCGATGGCCGCCGCGACGAGAAGGCCCCCCAGGATGATGGCCTCCCGGACGTGCTCCTCCATCCACAGGGTGATCCGGCCCATCGCGGTGACGAACTCGTCCCGCTTCATCTCCTTCCGGGTGATTCGCCGCGCTGCCATGATGATCTGGACTCCTCTGATGGCTGGTGGGCCTGGAGAGAGTTGAACTCCCGACGCGGGGATTAGGAATCCCCTGCTCTATCCATCTGAGCTACAGGCCCGCATGATTGCGACCGCCCGGGCCGGGGTCGCCGGACGGATCGGCTACCGATAACGAACCAGGGCATGAATCCTGCGGCCCGGGAGCTTCGCCCGGCCCCCTAGGAACTCCAGCTCGATGACGAAGGCCACGCCCACCACTTCCGCTCCGATCTTCTCGGCCAGCCGGGCGGCGGCGGAGGCCGTTCCTCCCGTGGCCAGCAGGTCGTCCACCACCAGCACCCGCTCGCCCCTCTGGAAAGCGTCCCTGTGGATCTCCAGGGAGTCGGTGCCGTACTCCAGGGCGTAGGTCTCGCGGACCGTCTCCCGGGGGAGCTTCCCGGGCTTCCGAGCCGGGACGAAACCGGCCTCCAGCTGGAATGCCAGGGGTGGTCCGAAGATGAATCCCCTCGACTCGATCCCCAGGACCTTGGAAATCCGATCCTTCCGGAAGGGGTGAGCCAGGGCCGCCACCGTGTCCCGGAAGAGGGCGGGGTCGCTCAGGATCGGCGTGATGTCCTTGAAGATGATCCCGGCCTTGGGGAAATCGGGGACATCCCGAATTGCTCTCTTGAGCCTCTCTTCCACCGGTCTTCCCTTCTCCACAGCACCTCAGCGGATGACGAATTCATCGTGGTTGATGTCCCCGGAGTGATCCTCCACCTTCACCGACTCGACCCGGGAGGCGGACGGTCCGCGCCGGAGCGTTGCCTCCAGCACGGCGAGGGTTCCCTCGTCGCCCCGCGCCACCGCTTCCACCGAGCCGTCGGCCAGGTTCCTGACGTAGCCGGCCAGCTTCAGCTCCCGGGCCGCCCGCCGGGCGAAATAGCGGAAGCCGACTCCCTGGACAATCCCCTGGATCAGGAACCGCTTGACGGGCATGGGCGGGAAAGATCGAAATGGTCGGGGCGAGTGGATTCGAACCACCGACCCCTTGCTCCCGAAGCAAGTGCGCTACCAGGCTGCGCTACGCCCCGACAGGAAGTCCACAAGGAATCAGAACCTTAGCACCTTACGTTGAAGCTCGTCAAGGATGCCCCCACCGCGGCACCCTGACGGTCTAGGGGGAAGGAGAAGGAGAGGCGCGAAGCTCGCCGGCCTTCCGCACCACCCCGCCCCGGATCACGTGGCGGATCTGCCTGAAGCTCTTCACGTCCCTCGTCGGATCCGCGCCGAGGACCAGGAGGTCCGCCACCTTCCCGGCCTGGGCCGTCCCCAGGTCCTGCGGACGCCCCATGGCCAGGGCCCCGCCCCGGGTGGAGGCCACGATCACCTCCATGGGCGAGAGCCCCGCCGACTGCATCGCCTCCATCTCGGCGTACACCGAAGGGCCGTGGAGGGTGAGAGGATTCCCGGCGTCGGTCCCCATGGCCACCGGGATCCCCGCGTCCAGGACCCTTCTCAGGTTGGCGGGCGCATTTTTGGCGAAGGCGTCGTAGCGGGCCTTCCTCCGCTCGGCGATCTTCGGGTCAACCTCCCTCGTGCCGAGGTTCGCCGTCTGAGCGACGCGGGCCAGGGTCTCGGGGTCGACGCAGGCGCCGGGGTCATCCACGCCCGGGGCCTTCCCTGCGGCCGCCGCCTCCTGCAACCGGCGGTAGCCGTCCATCACCGTGAGGGTCGGGCAGTAGACCGCGTGACCCTCCCTGGCGAGGCGCAGGAACTCGTCGTCCACCGGAGCGTCGTCCACACCGTGGACCAGGAGGCTCGCCCCCGCCCGGAGGGCGGCCTTGGCCTCCCGGAGTCCCGTGGCGTGCATGATGAGAGGCACCTTCAGACGCCGGGCCTCCTCCCCCGCCGCCAGGACCAGCGATTCCATCTCTTCGAACTTCCTCTCGGTCACCGGGATGAACCAGACCTTCACGGCGTCGGTCCCGTGCGCCTTCAGGTAGCGGACCCCCGAGCGGGCGTCCTCCCCGGTCCCGAGATAAAGGAACTGCTTCTCGCCGGGAAGGTTCAGCCAGAAATCGCGGGTGGAAAGGAGCGGCCCAGTCGCGGCCACGTGCGGAGCGAGAGGATCGGAAGCGGACTTCTCCCTCAGTCCCCAGGTCCACGGGTAGCCCCCCACGTCGAAGACCGCCGTGACGCCGGAGCAGAGGTAGGAGCGGAAGAAGCGCTCGGGATGGGCCTGGAGACCGGACAGGACATCCTCGTAGGGATAGATCTGGCGCACATCGATGAAGTCGGGGCGTCCATCGGCCCAGCCTGTCTGGGAGAAATGGACGTGGGCGTCGATCAGCCCCGGCGTGATCCACGATCCGGCCAGATCCATCACCTCGATCCCGGCAGGGACCGGGCACTTCGCGCGCGATCCGGCGCAATCGATCTTCCCGCCGCGCAGGACCACCACCGAGTCCGGCACGGGAGGGACCCCCGTGCCGTCCACCAGGGTTGCCCCCACCAGAGCCCGGGGCGGAGGGGGCGTCCCCGGCGGCGAGGGGAAGGCGCCGGTCACGGCGATGCGCCATCCCCGGTCCATCTTGAGGAAGAGCCGCTCGGAGATTCCCGATTGCTCCGAGGCTCCATAGCGGACCCGGTAGCGGTAGGTCCCGTAGACCAGGCCGGGGCGGACCGGGACCAGCTCCAGGTCCAGCCCCTCGAAGAGATCGGGCCAGCCGGCGCCGGTCTCCTTCGCCAGCGACTCAAATCCCAGCTGGGAGCCCTCGGGCCCGGTCCGGGCGAGCGTCCCGGCGTTCAGGTAGCAGGCCAGGTAGGCGTCCCGGTCCTTCCGGCGGATGGCGTCCAGGTTCGCCTGGAAAAGCCTGCGCGCGGCGGAGAGGTCATCGTCGCTTCCGGCGTCGGGTTCCGGGAGGGCCGGCAGGACCGGCGACAGGATCAGGAGGATGGCGAAGGAAGCGGCGGCCCAATGTGGCGAGGTACGATTCCAGCGGGAAGCAGGGGGAATCAGGGGGTCCATCGGCGGCTTGGGAGAATCGCTTCCCATGGCGGACCTCAGGAGGGGCTGTCCGGGAGATTGGCCCAACGGGAGCGGCCCACCAGCTTGACGAAGGTGCAGGGCCCTTTGTCCTCCGTGAGGAACTGGTCCCCCTGCCGGAGGATTCTAAGAAGGTTCTGGCGCCTGCCCGAACCCACCGGAATCACCATGCGCCCTCCGTCGGAGAGATGCCTCAGCAGGGGCTGGGGCACTTCCGGCGCGGCGGCCGCCACGAGGATTCCATCGAAAAACTCACCTTCCCCCAGTCCCAGGGATCCGTCGCACACCTTGACCCGGACGTTGCCCAGAGCCAGGGACATGAGCACCTTCTGCGCCCGACGCGCCAGCTGGGGAATTCTCTCGACGGTGAGCACCTCCGACGCGAGGCGCGCCAGGATCGCCGCCTGGTATCCAGAACCGGTTCCCACCTCCAGCACCCGGTCGCCGGGCCGGATCTGGAGCATTTCGGTCATCCGGGCCGCGATCTCGGGCTGGGAGATGGTCTGCTGGAAGCCGATGGGCAGCGAGTGCGTGCCGTAGGCCTTCTCCATCAGTGCCTCCTCCACGAACAGGTGTCGCGGCACTTCCAGGAAGGCCCGCAGGACCGGCGGATCCTGGATCCCCGCCGCCGAGAGACGGTCCACCATCTTCTGGCGCCTGAGACGGAAGTCCACGCTTCTACCTCCCCGGCTCCAGGGCCAGGTCCAGGTTCCAGTCCTCCAGTTCCTTCAGGAGCGGATAGTGGGTCAGATCCAGGTGAAGGGGCGTGATGGAGATGTAGCCGTCCCGGATGGCGGCGAAATCGCTCTCCGGATCCTCGTCCCACCTGGGAGGAATGCCCCCCAGCCAGTAGTACTGACGTCCCGTGGGATCGGTGCGCTCCACAACTCCCTGGTGGTAGGTCCTGCGGCCCTGCCGGGTCTTGCGGACCCCCCGGGGCTCGCCCCGGGGCACGTTGACGTTCAGCAGGGTGCCCGCGGGGAGAGGACGCTCCAGGAGCCGGCGCGCCAGCCCCGCGGCGAACCGGGCGGCCCGGGAGAAATCGGGCTCTTCCTGGCCTGCCTGCTGTGAGACCGCGAAGGACGGGATTCCCAGCAACGTTCCCTCGAAGGCCGCGGCCACGGTCCCCGAGTAGGTGATGTCGTCCCCGAGATTCATCCCCCGGTTGATCCCGGAAACCACAAGGCGGGGCCTCTCCGGGAGCAGGTTCAGAATCCCCAGGTTGACGCAGTCGGTGGGCGTTCCGTCCACGCTGAAGATTCCCTCCTCCTGCCGATTGACTCGCAGAGGCCGGTGGAGCGTCAGGGCGTGGCTGGAGGCGCTCTGCTCCCGGTCGGGGGCTATGATCGTCACCCGGCCCACCGAGGAGAGCTCCCGGGCCAGGTGGCGGAGACCCACGGCGCCGATGCCGTCGTCGTTGGTGACCAGAATGAAGGGCGGATGGGGATCCATGGTTGGGGCCGGAGTATAGCACAGGCACTCCACCGTCGATCCCCCGTACCAGGCTGTATAATGACCGGTCGGGAAACCGATCCATGCGGGAGATTTCGGGCGGGAGCTCAGAGAGGTGGGCGATGCCGGTACATGACATGCTGCTCGACGAAGTGGACGAGGACTACGAGGACGAAGAAGACTACGAGGACGAGGAGGAAGACAAGGAGGAGCAGGAAGACAGGAACGAAGAAGAGGAGGAGGAAGGGGGCTGGGAAGTCTAGGATGGCCCTGCGGTCCCTCCCGAATCCACCTCCCCGCGGAATCCGTATTCCCCGCCCGCGCCGAGCAAGATGTCCTTCTCATCCCCGACCTTGCGTTCGCGTTCCCTCGCTGTGAGGAGTGAAGTACCAGCCTGTACGCCAGCGGGAGCTTCAACGAACCGAACTTGCACGGCCGTGATCTTGCCAGGCTCCCGGAAGCAAGTATGAGCCGGGGTGTCTACAGTTCACGGCTGGCTATGAAGCTGTTGCGTATGGGCCCTTCCTTCTGGTACTCGGTGAAAACCCAGCCCTTCAGGCTCCTGGACCATTCTCGGAACGCCCGTTGTTCGCCCAGGTTGGGGTTGCCGCGGAAGCAGTACCAGTCGTCGAAAACAAGCACCGTGCCGTCCACCAGCAGAGGCTCGATGAACTTCAGGACGACCTTGGCGGACTCATACAGGTCACAGTCAATATGGATGATGGACGCGCTCTTCATGCCGAGCTTTCTGATGGTCTCGGCGGTGCATGTGTCCGCGAACCATCCAGGAATCGCGATGACCTTCTCGGTGTCCACCGAGCGAGACCGCACGTTCTGCCAGAACCTGTCCAGGCCGGAACGGAACTTCCCTTCCACAAAATCCCGGGACTGGGTATCGATGCCTGTGATGGGTGGCAGCCCCTGGAAGGAGTCGAATGCGAAGAACCGCATCTTTCCCCATAGCTGCTTCACTCTTGTCCGGTACTCCGGAGAATGGATTCCTTCCACATCGGTGTAACGCGTTTCGTAGGCATGCTTGATGATTTGATAGGCACGGATGAAGGAGTTTCCTCCGTATACGCCGAATTCCAGATAGTCCCCTTCCACTTGATCGGCGCTCGTCATGGATGCCGCCTTCAGGAAGATGGGCGTCTCGGTGGAGCCCAGGGGGAGAATGACGAACTTGCCCGCCAGAATGCGCAGAGGGCGCAAGAGGGACCTGAGTGCCGTCATGAGCAAGTGCATGGTTTTCCTACCCCTCTTCAATTGGTGGGAGCGGAATGCCTTCCAGGGCTGGAGGTCCCCCCGTCTCGTGGACGATCAGCCAGCCGGGAAGGTGATCCATGATGCCCGGGAGCCATCCCCCCTGACTCCGCCCTTGACTACCCCTGTTCCCTGGAGTACGAAAGGATCTGCCCGGCGGCCCTCGGAATCAAAAGCGCTGGACTGTCCACAAGATCGGGGAATCTCCAGCGGGAGAATAACCGGCGGGCCGGGATGTCGCGGAAACCACTGAGTTTCAATTGGTCGGGGCGACTGGATTCGAACCAGCGACCACTTGCACCCCAAGCAAGTGCGCTACCAGGCTGCGCTACGCCCCGACCCTCTTGGGACTTCGCATTTTAGCGGCGGGGTCGGAGGAGTGTCAAGGCGATGGGCATGTCGGAACACAGGCAGGCCGAGAAGGTCCTGGCGGTCCTCTCCACTCCCATCGGGAATCTGCGCCTGGCGGCTTCCCCCCTGGGCCTGCGGCGAATCCAGTTCCCCGGAGAGGGCCCCGATTCCGGAACTACGCCCCCGGAGGCGGGCGATTCCTCGCCGGCGTGCCGGCAGGCCAGGCGGCACCTGAATCAGGCCTTGAAGGAGCTGAAGGAGTACTTCTCCGGCCGGCGGACCCGGTTTCGGGTGTCCCTCGACCTCGAGGGAACGCCGCATCAGCTCCGGGTGTGGGATGCGTTGCGGGAGATCCCCTTCGGGAAGACCGTCACCTACGGTGATCTGGCGAGGCGGCTGGGATCGCCTGCGGGAGCGCGGGCCGTCGGGCGGGGGTGCGCCACGAACCCCGTCCCGATAATCGTCCCCTGCCACCGGGTCGTGGCGGGAACGGGGGGCCTCCAGGGTTTCGGAGGGGGGTTGTGGCGCAAGAGGGCGCTTCTGGAGATGGAGCAGGGACAGGCGCCCCTGGGACTGCCCAGGATGCGGCCCGAAGAGGGCCCCGGGAGATGCCGGGGAAGGGCGAGGAGCCGGTTCAGGACTTCTTCAGGCGGCGGTCGGTGGCGTCCATGATGGAGAGGACCTCGGTGAGGGAGGAACGGACCTCCTCCTGGACTTCCAGCAGGGCCAGGGTGTCGGGGGCCTGCTCTTCCAGAGGTTCCCCGGTCACGGAATCGGCTGGAGAGCCGTCCATCCCCATCTTCTTCCGGGCCCCGGCGATGGTGTATCCCTCTTCATGGAGGAGCTTCTTGATCTCCAGCACCATCTCGATGTCCCGGGGGCGGTAGACGCGCTGCCCCGTCCGGGTCTTCTTCGGCGCCAACTGCGGGAACTCCGACTCCCAGAAACGGAGCACGTAAGGCTGCGTGTCGGTGAGGGAGCAGACCTCTCCGATCTTGTAGAAGAGCTTCTTCGGGATCTCAATGGCCATCGTGAGCGTCTCCCTCCGGTTCCATCCATCCGTCGTGGTTGAGCCGGAGAAGCACCTGCCGCGAGGGCCGGAACACGGGCGACGCGCGGCCCGGAATCAACACCGGCTCGCCGGTGCGCGGATTCCTGCCCCGGCGGGGCTTCCGGTGCACCACGGAAAACGAGCCGAACCCGCTGATCTTCACCGCTTTCCCCGCCGCGAGCCCCTGCCGGATTCGCGACAGCACGACCTCCACCAGCGCCGCCGCCTCCCTGCGGGAGAGGGCTCCGTGTCGTCGGTAGATGGCTTCGGTCAGATCGGCCTTCGTCATGGGGCTCCGGGGCCTTCCGGCAGCGAGTTTCTTCCCGGGATGATAGGCAAACCCCTTGCCGGCTGTCAATCCTTGATTCCGCCGCCGGCGCGTCCGTAGCGGTCGTCCAGACGGATCACGTCGTCCAGCTCCGGCGTGCTAACCTCGAAAACTTCGCTGTCCTCCAGGGCCTGCAGCCTGTGCCGAATGCCGGGCCTGATCCGGCACGAGTCCCCCGCGGAGAGAAGCATCTCCCGGAGACTCCCCTCCTCCTCGATCCAGAGCTTTACGCTCCCCCGGTAGAGGTAGAGCGTCTCGTCCTTCCTGCGGTGGTACTGGAGGCTGAGGCTCTCGTTCCGCCGGACGACCAGGATCTTGCCGGCGTACTTCTCGGTCTCCGCGAAGATGATCTCCTCGCCCCAGGGTTTCGGCACCCGCCGCATGGGATTCCCTCCTTCTAACCCGAATGGACCACGCAGGCATACCCGTGGGGCAGCCGGTCTCCCAGCTGACGCTGGATCATGTCCTCGATTTCCCGGGAGCTGGAGAGGGTCATGGCCTCCCGGGCCATTCGCTTCGCCTCCACCAGGGAGAGGGACCGCAGGAGATGCTTCACGGCGGGGATGGCGGAGGGCTTCATGCTCATCTCGGTGATCCCCATTCCCAGGAGAAGCGCGGCGCAGAGGGGATCCGCGGCCATCTCGCCGCAGAGGCTCACCTGCCTGCCCGTGGCCCGGGCGGCGTCGATCACCCCCTTGATGAGCCGGAGTATGGCGGGGTGGAGCGGCCGGTAGAGATAGGAGACCGACGGATTGCCCCGGTCGATGGCCATGCTGTACTGGATCAGGTCGTTGGTGCCGATGCTGAAGAAGTCCACCTCCCGGGCCAGGATGTCGGCGATGGCCGCGGCCGCCGGCGTCTCGATCATGGCGCCCAGGGGGAATCGCTCCGGGACGGGGATCCCTTCCGAGCGGAGCTCCCGCCGGGCGTTTTCCAGGAGGTCCTTGGCCTGCACCAGCTCGTCCCGGTCGCAGATCATGGGGAACATCAGGGCAAGCCCGCCTCCCGCGGCCGCCCGGAGAAAGCCACGGAGCTGGGTTCGAAAGATGTCCTTCCTTCGCAGGCAGAAGCGGATGGCCCTCAATCCCATGACCGGGTTGGCCTCCTCGCGCTCCAGAATCCGGTGAAAGTACTTCTCGCCGCCGAGATCCAGGGTCCGGATGATCACCGGGTGGGGCGCCATCCGGTCGGCGATGGTGCGGTAGGCCCGGTGGTGGTCCTCCTCGGTGGGAAGGTCCGGGGCGTGGTGAAGGAAGAGGAACTCGGACCGGTAAAGCCCCACTCCCTCCGCCCCGAAATGAACGGCCGACTTCGCCTCTTCGGGAATCTCGAGGTTGGCCTGAAGGCGGATGGCGGCACCGTCGGCGGTGACCGCCGGAAGGTCCCGCTCCTCCATGAGCCTTTCCTCGTCCTCCTTCACCCGCCGTCCCGCCTCCCGGTACTCCTCCAGAAGCTCGGGGGTGGGATGGAGCCGGACGGTGCCGGTGGCGCCGTCCAGGACGATGGGATCGCCCGTCCTGAGCAGGGAGGTGATTCCCCTCAGCCCCACCACGGCGGGGACCCGCAGAGCATTGGCGATGATGGCGGTGTGGGAGGTCTGGCCTCCCTGCTCGATGGCCAGGCCCATCACGTGCTCCCGGTTGAGGAGCACCAGGTCCGAGGGGGAGAGCATCCGGGAGACGACGATGACGTCTTCCTTCAGCTCGGAAAGGTCGTGCTGCTGCCGCCCCGAGAGAGCCCGCTGCAGTCGCGCGTGGACGTCCTCCACGTCGCCCCCCCGCTCCCGGAGGTACGGGTCCCCCAGTCCGGCGATGACCTTGAGGTAGCGCGCCACGATTCCGCGCACCGCCCACTCGGCGTTGACCTGCTCCTTCTGGATGATGTCCAGGGTCTCGCGCACGAGGGAGGAGTCCTCCAGGATCAGCAGCTGCGCGTCAAAGACCCGGGCGTATCCCTCGCCCACTTCCCGAAGCGCCCTCTCCCGCGCCTGGAGGATCTGCCGCCTGCAGTGCGCCAGGGCGCGCTTCAGGCGGGTGATCTCCCTCGGCACCCGGTCGGGGGCCACCGGGACCTGGAAGATGGAGGTAGTGGGGCCCTCCAGGATCAGCACGCTTCCCACGGCGATGCCGGGGGAGACTCCCATCCCCCGGAGGGCCTGGGGCCGGGTCTCGCTCATCTCAATGGGCCTCCCCGAACCGCGAGAGGATCAGGGTGGAGAGTGCCTCCACGGCTTCCTTCTCGTCGTCTCCCTGGGCGGTGAGGACCAGCCGGTCGCCCTGGGCGCCGGCCAGCATCAGGATTCCCAGGATCGACTTGGCGTCCACGCTTCGCCCGTCCTTCGACAGACTGATCCGGGACCGGAAGCGGGACGCCACCTGCACGAAGCGGGCCGCCGCCCGGGCGTGAAGTCCCAGGACATTGTTCAGGGTCACCTCGCGCTGGATCAAGGGGGTCCTAGGCGGAGCCGCCACGCGGCTTCTCGAGGTAGAGGGTGGCGAGCTGGATGGCACGCTGCCCGACGTCCCGCAGCCGGTCGGCGGCCTCCCGAAGCGTGCCTGCCCCCTGCTGGATGTTGGGCACCTTCACCATCATGGGCAGATTGACCCCGGTGACGATCTCCACGTTCCCGGCCTTGAGGAAAGGGAGGGTCACGTTGGTGGGGGTGCCGCCGAACATGTCGGTCAGGATGAGCACTCCCCGCCCCCGGTTGGCCCGTTTCACCGCCTCCTCGATCTTCTGGCGGGAGTTGCCCACCTCGTCGTCCCATCCCACGCTGATGGCCTCGACCTCGAGCCTCGTGCCCAGGATCTTCTCCACCACCTTCACCAGCGTTCCCGGCAGATCTCCGTGGGCGACCACCAGAACGCCGAACTCCCGGGCGTCCTTCCCTTTCCCATCCTCTTGTGTCGTCATTCCTTCTCCAGGTCCCGGTGTTTCGTCTTGATGGAGTAGCCCCGGGACGTCAGTCGGTTGCTGAGCTCCTGGGTCATGGCCACCGAGCGGTGGCGGCCACCGGTACATCCCACCGAAATGGTCAGGTAAGTCTTCCCCTCGCGGTGATACCGGGGGATCAGAAACAACAGCAGTTCGCCCAGCTTCTCGAAAAAGTCCATGTATTCGGCCTGGGCGTGCAGGAACTCCCGGACGGGCTGGTCCAGGCCCGTGAGATGCTTCAGGCCGTCCACGAAGAAGGGGTTCTGGATGAAGCGCGTGTCGAAGAGGAGATCCGACTCATCCGGGATCCCGTACTTGTAGCCGAAGCTCACCAGGGTGATGTTCATGGCGCCCCCCGGCCCCTTCTCCTGGAAGTTGTCGTGGATGTACTTCCTCAGCTCATGGACGTTGTACCGGCTCGTGTCCACCAGGATGTCGGCCATGGACCTTAGCCCGGCCAGGACCTCCCTCTCGCGGCGGATGCCCGCCTCCAGCGGCTGATTCACCGCCAGCGGATGAGGACGGCGGCTCTCGGAAAAGCGGCGGATGAGGACGTCGTCGGAGGCCTCCAGGAAGAGAAGGGTCACCGGGTGGTCCTCCTCCCGGAGATGACGGAGGACCTCGGGGAAGTGGTCGAGGAAGGCCCCTTCCCGCACGTCCACCACCAGCGCCGCCCGCCGGATGGTGTCGGTCTTCGAGCACAGGTCGGCGAACACGGGGATGAGCTGGGCCGGGAGGTTGTCCACGCAGAAGAAGCCCATGTCCTCGAAGCAGCGGGTCGCGGCGCTCTTCCCGGAGCCGGACAGCCCGCTGATGATGACGATCTCGTGCAGGCCGCGCCCTCCCCTTCCCGTTTCCCGCGGGCTCATGAGCGTCTCCTCTGAATGGCCTCGCCCAGCCGCCGGGCGAGCTCCTTGGCCGGGTGGTAACCCCGCCGTTTGAGGAGCTGGTTCCGGGCCGCCACCTCCAGGAGGACCGAGATGTTCTTCCCCGGGGTCACCGGCATCTCGATGTAAGGAAGCGAGAGGCCCAGCAGGGAGAAGGTGGGCTCGTCCAGTCCCAGCCGCTCGTAGCTCTTTCCCGGCTCCCTCAGCTCCAGGCGGACCACGAGCTCGATGTCCTTCGCCTCCCGGACGGCCGCCACGCCGAACAGGTCCTTGATGTTGATGATTCCCAGCCCCCGCAGCTCCATGTGGAACCGGGTCATGCCGGGGCCGGTGCCCGTGAGCACGTTGCCCTTCCGGACGATCTCCACCACGTCGTCGGTGACCAGCCGGTGGCCGCGCACCACCAGATCCAGCGCCGATTCGCTCTTCCCCACGCCGCTGTCGCCCAGCAGTAGCATCCCCAGCCCGTAGATGTCCATGAGGACGCCGTGAAGAACCTGCCGGGGGGCCAGCCGCTCCTCCAGGAATCGGCTCAGCGCCTCCACCGCAACGCCGGTGGGAAAATCGGTCTGGAACAGCGGGACGGAACGTTCCGCTGCGAGCTGCAGGAAAAGGGGCGAGAAGGCCAGCCCCCGGGTGAGAACGAAGCAGGTCAGGTCCCTGTCGAAGAGCCGCAGGACCAGGGAAGTCCTGCCGGCCTCCGGGAGATGGTCCATGAAGGAAATCTCCGATTGTCCCAGGATCTGGACCCGGCCGCGCTGTAGGTTATCCAGGGAGCCGGTGAGGGCGAGCCCCGCCTTCTCGATCCTGGGGTGAGTCAGGAGCCGGTCGAGTCCCGCCTCTCCCGCCACCAGGACCAGGCGGATATCGGAGAGCTCCTCCGAAAGAAGCTCGCGAGCGGGAATGGCCGAGCACGGAAGATCCTGCATCGAGACCTCGGAGGGCGGGACACGGGAAGGTCGCTCAAGACAAAGTAATGAGTGTTCGTCACTTACCCGGCCATTCTAGGGACGCTTTCCGGCGATGTCAAGGAAGCGGGGAGGGCTCCTGGCCGCCCCCGGGGCCGTCCGGAAATCTCTTGACATGCTCCCCGGGCCACGGTAGATTTTTCCTCTGAAGGTGTTGAAAAACCGCGGGATAGGAGCGGTGAGAATCCCGCACGGCTCTGTTCCCCGATTGGGAAGGAGAGGGAATGGCTGCGAAAAAGGTGGTTCACGTGGTCGGGACCGGCACCGTGGGTGAACCTCTCATCGGACTGCTCGTCAACATGAAAGAGCCGCTGGGGATTGACGAGGTGACCTTCCACAAGCGCACGCCTCTGGTCACCGACCGGTCCAAGGTCACCAATCTCATGAAGCGGGGCGCGCGCCTGGCCGTGGACGAATCGGCGCAGAAGGGCTTCCGGGACATCGGCATCGAGCCGGCCTACGAGCACCACGAGGCGCTGCGCCAGGCGTCGGTGATCATCGACTGCACGCCGTCCACGGTGGGGCTCCAGAACAAGACGCAGTTCTACGAGAAGTACCGGGACAATACTCTCGGCTTCGTCGCCCAGGGGAGCGAGTTCGGCTTCGGGAAGATGTACGCCCGGGGAATCAACGAGCGCACCCTGGTGAAGGGCCAGGACCAGTTCGTCCAGGTGGTTTCCTGCAACACCCACAATCTCTCGGTCCTGGTGGACGTGATCGCGCTCCAGGACGGCGGTCCCGAGAACCTGGCGGAAGGACGCTTCGTCTGCATCCGCCGGGCCAACGACATCAGCCAGGACGGCTCCTTCGTGCCGTCTCCGCAGGTCGGCAGCCACAAGGACGCCCAGTTCGGGACTCACCACGCCCGCGACGCCTACCATCTGTTCGCCACCCTGGGCTACAAGCTCAACCTCTACTCCTCGGCCATGAAGGTGAACAGCCAGTACATGCACACCATCTGGTTCAACATCCGGGTGCGGAAGCCCACCACGGTGGAGGCGGTCAAGGCGCGCTTCGCCGCCGACGAGCGGGTGGCGGTCACCTACAAGAACACCGCCAACGTGGTCTTCTCCTTCGGCCGGGACTATGGGCACTTCGGCCGGATCCTGAACCAGACGGTGGTAGTGACCCCGAGCCTCGCAGTTCACAACGGCACCGAGGTCGTGGGATTCTGCTTCACCCCCCAGGACGGCAACTCGACCCTGAGCAGCGTGGCGGTGGCTTCCTGGTTCCTCTACCCGGAGACCTTCGAGTCGAAGATCCAGTGTCTCAACCGGTTCATCTTCGACGAGGTCTAGGCAGGGGGGGGAAATGAGCGGGAGGCCCGAGCAGGACCCTGGACGATCCGCGAAGAAGGCTTGGGAGAAGCCCGCCACCATCCACCTCGAGGAGGTGCCGGCTCGTTGCGTGGCGTGCGCCGGTTCCACTCCGGAGCCGTGCGGCCCCGGCGGAGCGCTTGTGGGGAGCTAACGCAGTCCCACCCACGGGCGGGGAACGGCGATCTCCTCGAAGAGGGCGATGGCGTAGCGGTCGGTCATCCCGGCGATGAAATCCAGGACCAGGCGGTCGCGCCGGGCGGAGCTTCCGGGGATCACCCCGATCGTCTTCTCGGGGTGCTGGACGACGTGGTCGCGGATCATCATGAGGACCAGCTCCGCCTTCCGGAACTCCCGCATCGAGGCTTCGTTCCGGTAGACCCGCTCGAAGAGGAAGCTCCGGAGCCGCTCCAATCCCTCCATCACCTCCCCGCTCATCCGGATCCGATCGAGGGCCGATTCCAGGGTGTTCCGCACCACGTCCTTGACGAGGGTGGCGATCCGGTCGGATGAAGTCCTTCCCAGGACCTTCTGGATGCGCCGGGGGACCTCCGACGGGCGGAGCAGCCCCGCCCGGAAGGCGTCATCCAGGTCGGCGGTGGAATAGGCGAAGATGTCGGCCACCCGCACCGCCTGCCCCTCCAGCGTCGCCGCGCGGAGGCCGGCATCCTCCGGAAGGATCTCTCCCTCCCCCTTGGAGTGCTTCACGATCCCGTCCCGGACTTCGCGGGTGAGGTTCAGCCCCCTGCCGTCGTTCTCCAGCCGGTCCACCACCCGCAGGCTCTGCTTGTAGTGGGAGAAGCCTCCCGGCACGATCCGGTCCAGGGCCGATTCGCCGGCGTGCCCGAAGGGAGGATGCCCCAGGTCGTGGGCCATGGCGATGGCCTCCGCCAGGGTCTCGTTGAGCCGGAGCGCCTTGGCGATGGTCCGGGCGATCTGCGCCACTTCCAGGGTGTGGGTGAGCCGGGTGCGGTAGTGGTCCCCCGCCGGGGCCAGGAAGACCTGGGTCTTGTGCTTGAGGCGACGAAAGGCCTTGCAGTGGACGATGCGGTCCCGGTCGCGCTGGAAGCAGGGGCGGATCTCGTCGGGAGGCTCGGGGCGGACCCGGCCCCGGGAGCGGGACGAGAGGCAGGCCCGTGGGTGGAGGGTCCGCGCTTCGATCTCCTCCAGCATCTCGCGGATCCGGAGGGGTTTCCTCTTCCTGGCCACCCGTCCCCCGTCACTGCCCCTTCAGGCTGCGGACCTCTTCCGTCAGCTTCGGGAGGACCTCGTACAGATCGCCCACGATTCCGTAGTCGGCGAGCTTGAAGATGGGGGCCTCGGGGTCCTTGTTGATGGCCACGATGACCTTGGAGGTGGACATCCCCGCCAGGTGCTGGATGGCACCGGAGATCCCGCAGGCGATGTAAAGGCCGGGCGCAACCACCTTGCCCGTCTGTCCCACCTGGCATTGGTGGCCGATCCAGCCGGCGTCCACCGCGGCCCTGGAGGCGCCCACGGCACCTCCCAGCGCCCTCGCCAGATCCCAGATCAGGCTGAAGTTTTCCGGGCCCTTCATGGCCCTTCCTCCGGCCACGACGACGGACGCCTCGGAGATGTCCACCTCTCCCCCTTCGCCGGCCTTCACCTCGACGGTGCGCGCGCGAATCTTCGCGAGGTCCATCTCCACGGCCAGTGTCTCGATCACGGGATTCCTGCCGGAGAGTTGGACCACCGGAAACGCATTGGGGCGCAGGGTGGCGAAGGCGGGTGTCGTGGCGAAGCGGGCGGTAGCCACCGCCCTGCCGGAATAGACCGGGCGCTTCACGCGCAGATGGCCGTCCGAGATCTCCACCTCGATGCAGTCGGCTGCCAGTCCGGCGTCGAGCTTCGCCGCCGCCCGGGCCGCCAGATCCCTCCCGAGGGCCGTGGCGGAGAGGAACACGTAGGCCGCGCCCGTCTTCCGGACCGCCGACGCCAGCACCGAGGCGAATGCCTCCGGATGGTACTGGCCCAGGATCTCGTGCTCGGCCACGAGCACGGTGTCGGGTCCCTGGGGCGCCAGGCCCGCCGCCAGCCCCGTCACGGGGGAGCCGCTCAGCAGCGCGTGGAGCCTCGACCCGAGGGCGTCCGCCGCGCGCCGTCCTTCGGAGAGGGCCTCCAGGCTCGAGCGCTTCATCCGCCCGGAGCGGGATTCCATGAAGACCAGGACGTCTCTGGACAACTTGTCCGTCCCCCTAGATGACCTTTGCCTCTTCGCGGAGGATCCGCACCAGCTCCTTCGCCGCCGAGGCCGGATCCATGTCCCTCAGGATCTTCCCCGCGGTCCGGCCCGGCGGCAGCTCCACCTTCTCCCACACCTCGGCAGCCCCCGCGGCGCCGACCGTCGACGGGTCTACACGGATGTCGGCGGCTCCCATCACCCGGATCTCCTTCTTTTTCGCGGCCAGGATTCCCTTCAGGGACGCGTAGCGGGGCTCATTCAGCCCCTTCTGGGCGGTGATGACGGCAGGAAGCGGGCTCTCCACCACCTCGCAGGCCCCTTCGATCTCCCGCTCCGCCCGGAGCCGCCCTCCCTCCACCGAGAGGGCCACCACCACCGAGACGTGGGGAAGGTCCAGAAGCTCCGCGACCCGGGGCCCCACCTGCCCGCGGTCGGTACCGACCGCCTGCTTTCCGAAGAGAATCATCTCGAACGAGTCCAGACGCAGCGCTGCGGCCAGGATCCGGGAGACGCCCAGGCCGTCGGACCCCTCGAAGGCGGCGTCCTTCAGGTGCACCGCCCGGTCGACGCCCATGGCAAGGACGGTCCGCAGGGCCGTCGCCGCCCGGTCGTCCCCCACGGCGTAGGCCACAACCTCTCCGCCGTGCTTCTCCTTCAGGCGCAGCCCCTCCTCCACGGCGTACTCGTCGAAAGGGCTCACCACGAGGTTGACGCCGGCCTCGTCAATGGACCGGCCGTCGGCCCCGATCTTGATCTTGGCCTCCGTGTCGGGGACCTGCTTGATGCAGACCGCGATTTTCATCGATTCAGTCTCTCCACGGGAACGCCGGGGGCCGGATTGCGCTACTCCTCGTACTTTCGCAGGAGGAGGGAGGCGTTCGTGCCCCCGAAGCCGAAGGAGTTGTTGAGGGCGTAGCGCACCGTCATCTTGCGCGCCTGCCGGGGGACGTAGTCCAGATCGCATTCCGGGTCGGGCACTTCATAGTTGATCGTGGGAGGCACGATGTCCCGGAAGACCGCCAGGGCCGTGACCGCCGTCTCGACGCCGCCCGCCGCGCCCAGGAGGTGCCCCGTCATGGACTTGGTGGAGCTCACGGCCAGCCGGCTCGCCCGATCGCCGAAGACCCTGTGGATGGCCAGCGTTTCCACCTTGTCCCCGGCGGGAGTGGAGGTCCCGTGGGCGTTGATGTAGTCCACCACTTCCGGACCCACCCCGGCGTCCTGGAGCGCGGCGGCCATCACACGCACCGGCCCGTCGCCGTCCGCCGAGGGGGCCGAGACGTGGAACGCGTCGCCCGTAAGGCCGTATCCCGCCATCTCGGCGTAGATCCGGGCGTTGCGCCGCACGGCGCTTCCCAGCTCCTCCAGGATCAGGATCCCCGCTCCCTCTCCCATCACGAACCCGTCCCGCCCCGAGTCGAAGGGGCGGCTGGCCCTCTCCGGTGCGTCGTTGCGGGTCGAGAGGGCGCGCATGGCGCAGAATCCCCCGACCGCCAGCGGCGTGATGACCGCTTCCGTTCCGCCGCAGATCATGGCGTCGGCGTCTCCTCGCTTGATGATCTCGAAGGAGTCCCCGATGCTGTGGCTGCCCGTGGCGCAGGCGGAGCAGGCGGCCATGTTGGGGCCCTTGGCGCCGAAACGGATGGAGACCTGGCCCGCGGCTAGGTTGACGATGAGGCCCACGATGAAGAAGGGGGAGATCCGGTTCGGCCCCGTCTCCAAGAGCGCGGCGTGCTGCCGCTCGATGGAGGGGAGTCCGCCGATCCCCGACCCGATGTGGACACCGACCCGGTCCGCGTTGGAGGGGCCGATCGCCAGGGCCGAGTCGTCCACGGCCAGCTGGCTCGCCGCCAGGGCGTAGTGGATGAACCGGTCCATCTTCTTGACGTCTTTCTTGGGGATGAAGTCTTCCGGGTTGAAGTCCCGGACCTCACCGGCGATCCGGCACGGATAGCCGGCGGCATCGAAGCGCGTGATGGGGCCGACGCCACTCCGCCCGGCCAGCAAGGCCGACCAGTTGGCCTCGGTCCCGACCCCCAGCGGCGAGACAATTCCGATTCCGGTGATGACGACTCTACGTTCCAAGTCTGCGCCCCATCCTCTCGGCAAGACGGCTCAGGCGTGGCTCTCGATGTACTTGACGGCGTCGCTCACCGTGCTGATCTTCTCGGCGTCCTCGTCGCTGATCTCGATCTTGAAGGCCTCCTCCAGCGCCATGACCAACTCCACCGTGTCCAGCGAGTCGGCGCCGAGATCGTTGACGAAGGAAGCTTCCGGCGTGACCTCTTCGGCGTCCACACCGAGCTGCTCCATGATGATTCCCTTGACCTTTTCCTCGACTGTCATTCCGTTTCCTCCTTGAGCTGTGAGCCCATCCGGGGCGTCCGCCCCCGGGGCGGGCGTATTATACTCATTTCCGTCCGGGCGCGGGATCGCGCCACCGGGCGGCGGACAGTTCGAGCTCACTCCATGTGGAGACCGCCGCTGATGTTCAGGACCGTTCCGGTGATGTAGGAAGCGCCCTCTCCGAGAAGGAACCGGACCCCCTCGGCCACGTCCCGCGGAGCGCCCATGCGCCCCAGCGGGATCTGGGACAGGAGGGCCTCCCGCGCTGGCGGAGACATCGCCGCCGTCATGGCCGTGTCGATGAAGCCCGGCGCCACGGCGTTCACGGTGACGTTTCGGGACGCGAGCTCCCGGGCCAGGGAAAAAGTGAAGCCGATGAGCCCCGCCTTGCTGGCGCAGTAGTTGGCCTGCCCGGGGTTCCCCATCATTCCCACCACCGAGCTGATGTTCACAATTCGCCCGTAGCGGGCCTTCAGCATGGAGGGAACCACGGCGCGGGTGATCAGAAAGACCGCGGTGAGATTCACGGCGAGGACGTCGTCCCAGTCCTCCCGCTTCATGCGCATCAGCAGGCTGTCCCGGGTGGTCCCGGCGTTGTTGACCAGGTGATCCACCCGGGGGATCCCCCGGAACCCCTCGGAGATCCCGCGTTCCACCCCGGCGGGGTCGGCAAGATCCAGCGGGATCGCCTCCGTGCGCACCCCCTTCTCGGCGCACTCCCTGCGGACTTCCTCCAGGGCGGGGATCCCCCGATCCACCAGAACCAGGTCGGAGCCCTCCTCCGCCAGGAGCCGGGCGATCTCCCTTCCGATCCCCCCGGAGGCCCCGGTGAGCATCGTGACCTTTCCCTTCAGGCTCATGGACCACCTCCTCGCAGCGTTGTCAGGGTTCTTTCCAGGGATGCCGGGTCCTCCACGTTCAGGACCTTCGCCTCCGGGAGGATTCGTCGCACCAGGCCGGAAAGGACCTTCCCGGGACCCACCTCGACGAAGATCCGCGCCCCCAGCCGGAACATCTCCCTCACCGATGCCTCCCAGCGCACGGGCGACGTGACCTGACGGATCAGGCTGGACCGGGCCTCTCCGGCCCCCCGGAGGGCACGGGCGTCCACGTTGGCGATGAGGGGAAAGGACAGGTCCGAGAAGGGGGCCTCCTCCAGGTCCGGGGTGAGCCGCTCCCGGGCGGGAGCCATGAGCTCGCAGTGGAAGGGGGCGCTCACGGGCAGAGGGACGACCCGCTTGGCGCCTCTCCCCGGCGCGGCCGCCACCGCCCGCGCCACGGCCCCGGCGCTGCCGGCAATCACGGTCTGATCCGGGGAATTGAAGTTGGCGGCGGCGAGCACCTCGCCCCGGGCCTCGTCCCGGCATAGGGATTCCACCTGTTCCGGGGGCATTCCCAGGATCGCCGCCATCGCCCCTTTTCCCACCGGCACCGCTTCCTGCATGTATCGTCCGCGGCGGTTCACCAGCCGGACCGCGTCGGGGAGGCGCAGGGCGCCGGCGCAGACCAGCGCCGAGTACTCCCCGAGGCTGTGCCCCGCCACCCATCCCGGCGCGATGTCCCGGGAGAGAATCGGGCGCAGGCAGGCGATGCTGCTGGCGAGGATGGCCGGCTGGGTCAACTCGGTGAGCCGGAGGCGGTCTTCAGGTCCCTGGAAGCAGAGCTCCGAGATGGAGAACCCCAGGGACGCGTCGGCTTCCTCGAAGACGGCCCGGGCCTCGGGGAATGCTTCCGCCATCCGAAGGCCCATGCCCGGGGCCTGGGATCCCTGGCCCGGGAAAAGGAAAGCAACTGGGGTGGCGTCCATGGGTCTTTCTCTGCCCGAGGGTGGCGGTCGGGAAGCCGGAATTTCTACCAGCGGAGCAGCGCCGCTCCCCAGGTCAGACCCGCGCCGAAAGCGGCGAAGAGAACGGTGTCGCCAGGATGCACTTTTCCGGAACGAACCACTTCGTCCAGGGCAATGGGGATCGACGCGGAGGAGGTGTTCCCCACCCGGTCGATGTTCATGTAGACCTGCTCGGGCCGCAGTCCCAGCCGGGTTCCCACCGCCTCGATGATCCTGCGGTTGGCCTGGTGGGGAATGTAGAGATCGATGTCGGAGGCGGCAAGACCGCTGGCCGTGATGACTTCCCGGCTCACCTCCTCGATGCTCCGGACGGCGATCTTGAAAGTCTCGTTCCCCTTCATCTTGATGTAATGCATCCCTTCACGAACGGTCTTCTCCGAGGCGGGCATCATGGTTCCCCCGGCGGGAAGGGTTATGAAATCGGCCATGGAGCCATCGGTGCGCAGGCTCGTGGCCAGGATGCCGGAGGTGCCCTCCCGGGCCGAGAGGACGGAGGCGCCGGCGCCGTCGGCGAAGATGATGCAGGTGGTCCTGTCCGTCCAGTCCAGGTACTTGCTGAGGATCTCCCCGCCAATGACCAGGGCGTTCCGGTAGCCGCCGCCGACGAGGAACCGGTCGGCCACCGCCAGCGCATAGATGTACCCGGAGCACCCCGCAGCCAGGTCGAAGGCCGCGGCCCGCTTGGCGCCGAGGTTCTCCTGGATGGTGCAGGAGGTGGCGGGGATCTGCCGGTCCGGAGTCACTGTGGCGCAGATGATGAGATCGATCTCCTGGGCCGGGACTCCGGACATCTCGAGAGCCTTCCGCGCGGCGTCGGTGGCGAACTGGGAAAGGTATTCTCCCTCGCCGGCAATCCGCCTCTCCTTGATGCCGGTGCGGGTGGTGATCCACTCATCGGAGGTGTCCACCATCTTCTCCAGTTCCTTGTTGGTCAGGACCCGGGAAGGAAGAGAGGACCCCGTGCCCGTGACGACGGCCCTGAGCCTCGACTCGCCGATGGAGGAGGAGCCGGAAGACACTGTGCTCTTTTCGCTCATGCGGTCACCGACTGGAGCCCGTGGGCTCCCCTATGGATTTCGTCCTGGATCTGCTGATTGACCCGGTGGTCCACCACTTCCCCGGCCACCCGGATGGCATTCCGAATGGCACGGGGCGAGGACCTCCCGTGGCTGATGATGGTGGCACCCCGGACTCCGAGGAGGGGTACCCCGCCGAACTCGGCATAGTCCACCCGCTTCTTGAATCCCCTGAAGGCCGGGCGGGAGAGGAGGTAGCCGAGACGGGTGCGCCAGGAACGGGAGAACTCCTGCTTCAGGAAGTAGATCAGGGTCTCCGTGGCGCTCTCGATCACCTTCAGGGAGACGTTGCCGGTGAAGCCGTCGCAGACGATGACATCGGCGTTCCCGTTGAAGATGTCGTGGCCCTCCACGTTCCCGATGAAATTCAGGCCCGATTCCTTGAGCAGCTTGAAGGTCTCCCGGACCAGATCGTTTCCCTTGCCCGCCTCCTCGCCGATGCTCAGGAGACCCACCCGGGGGTTCTCGACCCCCAGGATGTTCCGGGCGTAGATGTGGGCCATGACCGCCCATTGCAGAATGTGCTGGGGCTTGCTGTCCACGTTGGCGCCCACGTCCAGCCAGACCGAAACGCCCCGGAGATTGGGGACCACGGCGGCCAGGGCCGGGCGATCCACCCCTGCCACGGTCCCCAGGACGAACATGGCGGTGGCCATCACGGCACCCGAGTTGCCGGCGGACACCAGGGCGTCCGCCCTTCCCTCCTGCACCAGATTTGCGGCGACCCTGATGGAAGAGTCCTTCTTGCGCCACGCCATGGCCGGTGCCTCGTCCATGGCGACCGCCTCGCTGGCGTGGACGATGGAGATGGAGGGGTCCCGGGGTCCGTGGCGGGAGAGCTCCTTCGCGATCTCCTCCTGCCGGCCCACCAGGATGACGCGGCTGCCCAGCTCCCGGGCGGCGAGAACGGCCCCCGCCACCGGATTGGCCGGCGCGAAATCACCGCCCATGGCGTCGAGGGCGACCGTGGCTCCCATGGAGCTACCCCGAGATGTCTGGAGAGTGAGGGAGGCCGGCCCGGGAACCGCCCATCAGACTTTCGCGACTTCGATCACTTCCCGACCCTTGTAGGTGCCGCAATGAGGGCAGACCCGGTGGGGCAGCTTGTCCTCGTGGCACTGGGGGCACCTGGAGAGTGCGGGCCGGGCAAGACCGTCGTGGGCGCGTCTCCGATCTCTACGTGCTTTGGAATGTCTTCGCTTGGGATTCGGCATCTTCCTGCCATTCAGTCAGTGAGGTTTGGAAAGGCATCTTCGCAGTCAGAGAGTCCGCTCCCCGGAGGTGTCCCGGGCACACTCGCAGGGAGCCAGGTTCCGGTTTGCGCCGCAGCGGGGGCACAACCCTGCGCACGACTCCCGGCAAAGCGGCTTCAGCGGCACCAGCAGGTAAATCTGCTCCCCGGCGATTTCTGCCAGGTCGATGCGGAAGCCGTCGAAGGGGGTCAGAGCCAAGTCCTCCTCGTCGATCTCCCTCTCGGAAGCCGGCCGGCCGATGGGTCCCTTCCGGTAGATCCTGTGGCAGCTGCCTTCGACCGGCAGAGTCACCGGCGCCGCACAACGGCTGCAGACCAGGGAGACGGTCGCCTCGATGGTCCCCCTGAATACGACATCGCCCCGGGACCGCCGGAACGAACCTGCCAGCCTCACCTTCTCCACGGGGGCCGAATCGCCACTCAGTGCGATGGGCTGCAACTCCAGGGCCCGGTCAATCTCGAGGCCGTCCGGGGGGATCCTGTTGACTTCAATGAACAAACCGTCCCCCTCCGAGGGGCGGGATTATAGCATGCCGGTCTTTTCTGTCAAGGATGGGGAGTGCCGGGGAAGGGCTCAGGCCTCGATGTTCTTCATCTCCGAGAGGGCCCTGCGGGCCTCGGGGTGGGAGGGCATGACCTCTGCGGCCCTCAGGAAGCTCTTCTTGGCCTTACGGAGGAGGTTGTGGGTGCGGTAGAAGTTGCCCAGCTGCACGAAGTGCTCCGCGTTCCAGGGGTCCAGCTCGGCGGCGCGGAGGAGGCACTGCTCGGCACGCTTCTGCCACTTGTAGTCCGGGTTCCGGACGAGGGCCTGGCCCAGCAGGAAGTGGTAGCGGGCGTCGGCATCGTTCCCCTTCAGTGCCTGCTCGCAGTACTGGATCGCATTGTGATAGTCCTTGGACTTAACGTACTCGCGGGCCTTGAGATAGAACTGCTCGGCTCTTCGGACCTGCTCCTCCGCCACCTCCTGGGTCTGGGTCTTGGTCAGCTCCTTCCGCTTGGTCAGGGTCTCCATGTCCAGCTTGACCTCCCCCGCCGCAGCGGTGGCGCTCTCGGAGGCCGAGCGGACATGGTCCTGGCCCAGGGCGAGGTAGGCTTCCAGGAGCTTTCCCTCGATGAGTAGGAGCTCCTCCCGGTAGGCCTCCTGGATCTTCTTCAGGAAGCGCTCGGGGCGGAAGGCCTCCTTCCGATTCCTGTAGGACCTCCGGATTGCCTCGGGGGAGGCCGGGGCCTTCAGGTCCAGGACCTCCCAGGGAGTGCCGGCCGAAACCGAGCGGTACATCTCCTTGATGACGGCCGACTCGCGTTCGGAGCGTTCCCTGCGCTCCCGGTCCCCGGCGAGAAGATCCCGCACGGACAGGGCCCCCGTGCTCAGCGGGGGATCCACTTCAATCACCCCCAGGAGGAGGAGGGCGAAGAGGAACCGGAGGGCCGTGTCCTCCTCGGAGGGGGGGATCAGGGAGGCGATCTCCCGGATCCGGCTCGAGCCGTCCACCCGCGAGAGAGCAAATCCCTGGATGGGGTGAAGGGCCAGCCGGTCCAGCGGCAGGTACAGGTTCTCGCTCGCCTTCAGCGGGCGATCCAGCCGCAGCATGGCCTCCCGGATCGGAGTGAAGCCGGCCATGGAGCGGATTCCCCGCATGAGGTACTCGAACGTGACGAGCACGTCGCCTTGGAAGCTGACCGCCCCGCCCGGCGGAGTTTCCTGGAAGGAGAATTCCCCCGAATCCCACCGGAATGTCGAGACCACCACCTGCTGGATGATCTGCCGGATGGCGCGCTGAAGGGCTTCGGGACTCACGATCTCCGATTGCCGGAGCCTCCGCACCAGGGCGAGGTCGTCCCCCCGGCCTCCGGGAATGCGCGCGGCCTCGGAGATCTCCAGGCCCTTCTCGCGGACCAGGAAGTCGATGAGGCCTTCGTCCTCGAGGCTCGAATCCGCGAAGAAGATCATGCCGCGATCGAAGTGGAGACGTTTCCGGACCTCCGTGCGGGTGAGCACCAGGATGCCGCTCTGCTCGGAGACGAAGATGTCCCTCGCCGTTTCGGCCAGGCTGGAAGGGACGAATGTTCCCTTCATGAAGGGTTCCCCATGCTGCGACAAGCCTGGAGTGGATCGTCAATAACATGAAGCATTTGCAGAATCCGCGCGGATGCTAGCACAGCGTTTTTCGGCCTGTCAACAATTCCCGGGCTCCGGGGCGGTGTCGGGAGGGGGGGGGGCCGCACCCTCCAGCGGGGACGTCACGGGCAGTGCGAAGGAGAAGGTGCTTCCCTTTCCGGGTTGGCTCTCCACGCGGATCCTCCCTCCGTGGGCCTCCACGGCCATCTGGCAGAAAGTGAGGCCGAGGCCGGTGTCGTAGGCGCCGAGCGACCTCCGCCCCTCCCCCGGACCCACCACGAACTTGTCGAATATCCGGGGGAGAAGGTCCGGCGGAATTCCTTCCCCGCTGTCCCGGACCCAGAACCGCACCGTGTCACCCTGCCCGGCTGCGCCGACCTCGACGCTCCCCCCGGGCGGCGTGTGCTTCAAAGCGTTGCTGACCAGATTCCCGAGGACCCTCAACAGCAGCTCCGGGTCGGCGGTCAGCTCCGGGAAGGATTCGCCCAGAGCCGGCACGAGCTTCACTTCCGATCGGGCGGCCCATCCCGCCACCTGTCGCAGGCACGCTTCTATCATCTCGGAAGGTTGCACCGGCTTCCGCTGGAGGGCCAGCTTCCCCTCTTCCAGGCGGGCCACGTCCAGGATGTTCAGGATCATAACCATCAGGTGCTTCGCACTCTCCTCCGTGCGGCCCACGATCTCCAGGACATGGGCCGGGTCCTGTCCGGCGCCCTTCATCTGCAGGAGCTGGAGGTTCCCCATGATCCCCGCCAGCGGGTTCTTGAGATCGTGCACGACCATCCGCATCAGGTTTTCCTTGAACTCCTCCAGGCGGACCAGGTCCAGGTTCTTCTCCTCCAGCTCCCGGCGGGTGCTCTCCACTTCATCATGAAGAGACTTCACCCGGAGCATGGACCGCAGCTTCGCAAGGAGCTCGACCTTGTTGACGGGCTTGGACAGGAAATCGTCGGCACCCATCTCAAGGGCCTGGACCTTCTCCTCCAGGGCGTTCAGGGCGGTGACCATGATGACCGGGAGGAGCCGAGTCTCATACTGCGCCCGCACCTTCTGGCACACCTCGAGCCCGCTCATCCGCGGCATCATGACGTCCAGGAGGACCAGGTCGGGCCGCTCGGAAGCGATCTTGTCCAGGGCTTCCTGGCCGTCGTACGCCCGGATCACCGGGTATCCGCTGGCTTTCAGGATCGACTCCATCAGCCGGACATTCCTCGGATCGTCATCCGCCACGAGAATCTTCGAAGGCTGGTTCATCGCCCCTCCTCAGTTTCGGCGCAGGTATTCGGCAACCTGCCGGGGGAAGTCGACGGTGTCGATGGGCTTGGGAATGTAGCCGGAGCATCCCGCCTCCAGCACCCTGGCCTCGTCGCGCTTCATGGCGTGGGCGGTCAGTGCGATGGTGGGGATGTCCCGGGTGGCCGGATCTCCCTTCAGTCGCCGGGTGACGGCGAGACCGTCCATGCCCGGCAGCTGGATGTCCATCAGGATCAGATCGGGATGGATGAACTTCAGGGCGTCCAGGGCCTCCTCGCCGCTGGCGGCCTCCAGGACCCGGTAGCCCCGCCCCTTGAGGATCTCCCTCACCAGCTTCAGGTTGGCGGGATTGTCCTCCACCACCAGGATCAGGTCTCCGGGGCCGTCTCCGAGGTCCCGGGGGTGCCGGAGGGCGGCGGCCGGCCTCGCTCCCCGGGAATCCGCCTCCGTCGGCGCCGTTTCGCAGCGCCGGAGAGGGAGGCGGAAGGTGAAGAGGCTCCCCTTCCCGACCTCGCTGGAAACCGAGATCTCCCCGCCGTGCATCTCCACGAAGCGCTTCACCAGGGTCAATCCGAGACCGGTCCCCTGGTATTTCCGGGCATACGATCCATCCACCTGGATGAAGGCGGCGAAGATTCTCTGCTGGTCCTCCGGCCGGATCCCGATCCCGGTGTCGTCCACCGAAACCCGGAGGAAGTCCCCTTCCCGGGCGGCGGAGAGGCCCACGCTGCCGCCCGCGGGGGTGAACTTCACGGCGTTGGAGAGGAGGTTGGTGAGGATCTGCTTGAACTTCCCCCGGTCCGCGACCACCGAGGAGAGGGCTGGATCCAGCCTGGCCTCCAGGGCAATCTCCTTGCGGGACGCCTCCACCCGCAGCGTCATCATCGCCTCTTCCACCGCCTCGGACAGATCGAACTCATCCAGAGCGAGGCGCATCTTCCCCGCCTCGATCTTGGAGAGATCCAGGATGTCGTTGATGAGTTCGAGGAGATGCCGGCCGCTGGAGAGAATGTCGGCCACATATTCCCTCTGGTCGCCGGTGAGCGAGCCGTAGCCGGGATCCAGGAGGAGTTCGGAGAAACCGATGACCGCGTTCAGGGGGGTGCGGAGTTCGTGGGACATGTTGGCGAGAAACTCGCTCTTGAGATTGTTGGCCCGGAGCAGCTCCGCGTTGGACTCCTTCAGCTTCTGGTTGAGAATCTCCAGCTCCTGGGTCCTCTCCCGAACCTTCCGCTCCAGATCCAGGTTCATCTTCTGGATATCCTCCAGGTGCCGCTGCTTCTCCTCCATCTTCTCCACGTAGAGGCGGTAGGAGTAGTAGATCAGCACCGAGAAGGGAAGGCAGAGGACGAGGCTGGTGATCCCGTACTTCCGCACCAGGGCTCCCATCAGCAGCGCCAGCGCGCCCCCCGCAAAATAGCTCGGCGCCGACCAGAGGTATTTCTCCTTCCAGACCCGGAACACGGGGATCCCGCTGGAGATCCCCGCCACCCCCGCCACGAGCAGCGTGTTCACTAGGTAGAACGCCAGCGTGGCCAGCATGAGAGAGGGGAGCTCCCTTTCGCTCGCCAGGGGCGCCACCGTGCCGCCGGCGGCGAAGTAGACCCGGCATGCGACCCAGGTCGTGATCATGAAGGCCGACAGGTTGAAGAGGAACCGGAAGGGCTCCCATCGGGGGCGATGGAGCAGCCCCATGGAGCAGATGGCCACGGAGGAGATGACCAGGGATGCGTTGAGGCCCGACAGGATCATGGCGGTGAGGACGAAGGGATGGAAGGCGCTCATCTCCATCCGCAGGCCGATTCGCACCGAGTGGGGGGCCACCAGGGCGGTGATGACCGCCAGGATGAGGAACTCCGCGCTGAGAATCAGCCCGCCTTGGATCAGCGAAAGGGCGGCCAGCACGAGACCGGCGCCATCCACCACGGCCAGGAAGATCAGGAGCCGCCGGTCCATTCTCCGCCTGCTCGCCGGGTCCTCTGCCGGCAAGCCGTCCGATGGGGGGGCGCCCCGGGAGGCTCCGGGAGGCTCGGCCCTGGGGCTGGCGGGGACTTCACTGGGAATTCTCATGGGCCGATCCGGGGGCGGATGGGGATCCCGCGGGAGGATCAGTTGACCGACTCGGCGCCGATGCCGTGCTTTTTCAGCTTGCTGTAGAGGCTCGATCGGTTGATGCCCAGGACCGACGCGGTGAGCTTCTTGTTCCAGTTACACTCGGCCAGGGTCTTGAGGATGTAGAGCCGCTCGTTCTCGTACAGGGAGAGCTTCATGTCGCCGCGCTCCTCGCGAATCTCCTGGAGGTTCGCCGGCAGGTCCGAGAGGGTGATGATCTCCCCCTTGGCGAGGACCACCGAGCGCTCGATGGCGTTCTCCATCTCGCGGACGTTCCCGGGCCAGCTGTAGTCCATGAGCGTCTGGAGGGCCTCGTCGGAGAAGCCGTGGAAGGACTTCCCCATCTTCCGGGCGCACTCTTCCAGGAACCGGGTGGCGAGGAGAGGGATGTCCTCGGTGCGTTCCCTCAGGGGAGGAATGAACAGAGGAATCACGTTGAGGCGGTAGTAGAGATCGTTGCGGAAAGTCCCCTTCTCCATGTTCTCCGTGAGGTTCTTGTTGGTGGCGGCGAGGACCCGCACGTCCACTTCCAGGGTCTCCTCTCCTCCCACCCGCTCGAACTTCCTCTCCTGGAGGAACCGGAGAAGCATGAGCTGCGTGGCCGGGGTGAGTTCGGCGATCTCGTCCAGGAAGATGGTCCCGCCGTCGGCCAGCTCGAAGCGGCCCCGCTTCTGCTTCACGGCGCCGGTGAAGGCCCCCTTCTCGTGCCCGAACAGCTCGCTGTGGAGCACTCCCTCCGAATAGATGGCGCAATTGGCCTCCACGAAGGGCCTGTCGCACCGCTGGCTGTTGTAGTGGATGATGCGCGAGATGAGCCCCTTTCCGGTGCCGCTCTCCCCCTGGATGAGCACCGTGGAGTCGGAGCGGGTTATCTCCATCACCAGGTCGTGAATCTGCTTCATCTTGGGGCTTTTCCCCAGGATGGCGGAAAAGCCGTACCGTGCCTGAAGGTCACGCCGGAGCTCGATGTTCCGGACCTTCTCGTGCTGGAGCTCTTCCGCGGTGCGGCGGCGGACCTCGCCCAGCCGCCGGATCTGCAGCGCATTCTCCACCCGCCGGATCATCTCCTCTTCGGGGACGGGCCAGATCAGGTAGTCAAAGGCACCCCGCCGGAGGGCCTCCACCGCCGAGTCCACGGACGGAGAGGCCGCCATGATGAAGACCGGGCTCTGGGGGCTCGCCTCCTTGGTCCGGGAAAGAAGGTCGAGAGGGCTCATGTCCTTCAGGGCAAGATCCAGCAGGATCAGGTCGAAGCCCCGGGATTCCGCCTTGCGGAGTCCTTCCGCGCTGCCGGGGGCCAGCACCACGTGGAGGCCCCGGCGGGAAAGGGCATCCGAAATAGCTTTCCCCAGGATCTCATCCGACGTGACCGCCAGGATCTTCGCCTGCAACGCAACGGTGTTCTCCATCCCCGATCCTTTCTTCCGGAGTCACCGCTCCGGATCGTCCGCCGGGGACTTCCCGGGCCCGGGATGCACGGATGTCCAGGGCGCGGACCGGCCTGCAGGGGATTTCAGCAAGAAGTGTTCCAGAGTCTGGACACTCGGGGAGGAGTCTTGTAAGTGTCAAGGAATGGGGGTTATGAATGGCTGCGGCCGTGCGCATTCGGGAGCCGGCGCCCATCGCCAAGGAATGGACGCCGCGAAATGTAACGGAGAAGCCGCCCGGCTTCCCAGTCAGGAAACGGACGTGCCGGCGGAGGATTGACGGTCCCGGGGCAGATCTGCGATCCCCCGCAGGTCCCGCACGGAGTGGTGCCAGCTTCGGCTGGGGCTCTTTCGGAAGGCCTCCATGACCTCGGGACGCTCGATCCGGACGGCGGTCATTCCCAGGGCCATGGCCCCTTCCAGCTCCCGGCCGTTGCCGTCGCCGACGAAGAGGCAGCGGCCGGCCGTGACGCCCAGGCTCCGGCAGGCCGCCAGGTAGATCTCGGGCTCCGGCTTCACCGAGCCGACCTCGAACGAGAAGATGAGGGCGTCGAAGAAAGGCAGGAGGCCCAGGGCTTTCAGCAGAGGGAGGGCGGGGCTCGATGCGTTGCTCACCAGGGCGAGCTTCAATTCCGGCACCGATCGCATCAAGCGCAGGGCGGGAAGCGCGTCCGGGTGGAGCGAGGCGCAACGCAAGAGCGCCTCTTCCTCGTGGCGGCGAACCTCCGCGACGGTTCCGGGATCCACCTGCCGCCCCAGCAGGGCGCAGGCCTTCCGGATCCGCTCCTCCACGCTGGCTACCACCCCGCGTTGACAGCGATCCTGGAGGGCAAGCCAGGCCTGGAAATACCGCTCCGGGTCCACGCGCAGCCTGAGCGCACAGCGGCGCTTCCCTTCCCGATACAGGGTTTCGTCCAGGTGGCAGAGGGTGTCGAAGAGGTCGAAGAGAACGGCATCGAAGGGATCCGGCATCCTGCATCTCCGCGCATGGGGCGGCATTGTGGGAGCGGGCCGATGGAGAAGTCAAGCACCGGGAACGGTTGGGCAGGCCCCATCCGCGTGCTATATTGAATAGGTTTTCCGCGTAGAAGCCGAGAGAGAAAATCTTGAAGCGCTCCCTGCTCCTGCTGCTCTCCTTCCTCTGCAGCATCGTCCTGTCGTCGGGGAGGAGTCCGGCCGCACCCCGTGATGCCGGCGTGCTCCCGCCTCCGTCGGACGCCCAAATCCTGGATGGCCTCTCCGCCCTCCACCAGGGGCGCTTCAGCGAGGGCCAGGCGCGCTTCCGCGCTTTCCTGGACGGCGACCCTGCGGATCCCCGGGGCCACCTCTTTCTGGCCTTTTCCGAATGGTGGCGACTCCTTCAGCTTCGCGGAGCTGCGGAGAGCCCCGCCATGGAGTTCCACCTCCAGGAGGCCATCCGTCTGGCCCAGGCAAGGCTGGAGCAGAACCCGGAAGATCCCGAGACCCTGGCGAGCCTGGGGACGGGCTACATCTTCCTCGCCCAGTACCGGGCCGCCCAGAGGAGGGTCCTCCGCGCCGCGATGGCGGCGAAGAAGGGGAAGAGCTTCCTGGAGAAGGCGCTGAAGTCCGACTCGGGTCTGACGGATTCCCGGTTCGCCCTGGGCGCCTACAACTATTACGCCGACAAGGTCAATGTGCTGGTGAAGGGCCTCCGGACCGTGATGTTCCTCCCCGGTGGAAACAGCGAGCTCGGCCTGTCCCAGCTGGAAGAAGTCTCGGAGAAGGGGCGATATTTCCGGACGGAGGCCCACCTCCTCCTGGCCATCATCCTGCAGGGCCACCACGAGCGGCGTTACCTGAAGGCGCTGGATCACCTCCGCGCCGCCCTGGTCCTGAACCCCGGCTCTCCCGTCGTCCTCATAAGCATCGGCGAGCTTCAGATCCGCCTCGGCCGCTACCCGGAGGCCCAGGCGACTTTGCGGCAAGCCGTGGATGTGGCGCTTCACGCCCGGGACCCGGACCAGGCGGAGCTGGCCCAGCTCTCGCGGGTTCTGCTGTCCGACAGTCTGGATCTCTCCCTCCACAGTGTTCTGGCCCTGCGGGAGCTGGTCTCGTCGCTGAACGCGAAGGAGATTCAGCCGGACCTTCGCGCGCGGGCCCTTGCGGTGGCGACTCGTGCCGCAACGAGAATCGGCGACCCGCAGTCACTCGGGAGAATCTACGATGATCTGGGGGTGGAAGCCGCCGAGCGGGAGCTCCTCCGAAAACGCTTCGGGGCGACGGAGCGGCAGGACGACATCGTGCGGAAGCTCGACCCCGCGTTGAACCTCCTGGAGGCGGGACGGTGGGAGGACGCCATCAGGTTGCTGGAGGAGCTGCAGGCCGGTTACCCCGCATCCACGGAGGTCCGCCTGCATCTCGCCCGCGCCTTCTTCGAGCAGGGGAAGTGGCCTGAAGCGGAGACGGTGCTCCGGCAGATCTCGGAGACGGCCGCGGGCGTGGTTCCGGGCTGGATCCGGGGATGGCGAAACCTCTACCTGGGCCGGAGCCTGGCGGAGCAGGGGAAGAAGGCGGAAGGGAAGGTCTTCTACAGGAAGGCGGCCGAGACGGAGGGTTTCCGCGCGAAAGACCTTGCCCGGGCCCTCCTGGGACCCGAAGGGGACGATCCGGCGCTCTGGCCGCCCCGCGTTTTTGGACGGGCCCAAGTCACTCAGAAAGTTCCGTAGCGACACGGCGGAGATGGCTGGCATCACGGGCACCCGCAGGGGCGGGGGCCCGGGGAGAACTTGCAGCACGTCGGAGGGTCCGGGACCCGGGACGCCCACCAGGGCGGACGAATCCGCGGTCGCAGCAGGGGCTTCAGAAATAATGTGGGCTATGGATTCAGCAGTTGCAGGATGCGATGGACGTAAGCCCGGGTTTCCCGGAAGGGGGGAATCCCGCCGTACCGATCCACGGCTTCTTCCCCGGCGTTGTAAGCGGCCAGCGCGAGCCGCACCTCGCCATAACGCTCCAGCAGTTCCTTGATGTAGCGGGTCCCGCCTTCCAGGTTCTGGGAGGGATCGAACGTGTTCCCCACCCGGAGGCGCCGGGCCGTCTCCGGCATGAGCTGCATCAATCCCATGGCCCCCTTCCGGGAGACCGCATAGGGATCGAAGTTGGACTCCACCTTCACCATCGCTTCCACGAGGCGGGCATCCACCGCCTGCGCACCGGCAATCTCCCGGATCAATGCCCGGACCCCGGGCTCGGGATCCCAGGGAGAGACGAGGGGACGGGACATCCCGGCACCGGGAGGAGGCACCGGAGAGGCGGGAACCGGCGATTTCATCTCGGGCACGGATTCGACGGACGGTAGGGCGCGCTCTTCGATGCGGACGACGTTCCGGGGCGGGAACCCGATCTCTCCGCCGCCGGGCAGGGAGAAGACCAGCAGATCCCTCTCCATCCGGTACGCCACGGCATCGAGGTGGTTTCCCGAAGATAGGGTGACCCGGTGGGCGGCGGTGGCCGGACCGCACCAAGCCCAGGCCCCCAGGAGCAACAGGGCGAGCCGGCCTGCGGAGTGCAGGCTTCGAGTGAGGGGCTTCCTTTTCATTGGATGACTCAAGCTCCTGAATTCTACGGTGATAACCGCGATCCGTCAACGGCTAATCACCGCCGGTGGAAGCTTTTCTCAAGCTGCCGGTGGGTCAGGCGCAGGAGGACGGGACGGCCGTGGGGACAGGTCATGGGACTTGAGGTCCGGGAAAGCTCCTGGAGCAGGTAGGACATCTTCTCCGGCGTCAATGGAAAGTTCACCTTGACGGCTGCGTGACAGGCCGTGGTAGCGGCGAGGCGATCCCGGACCTTCTCCAGGGATCGAGGCCCGGCGGGCCCCTCCAGGTCGTCCGCCAGGTCCCTCAGGAGCGCCGTGGGGTCCGTATTCCCCAGAAGGGCCGGGACCTCCCGGACCAGGAAAGTCCTGGGGCCGAAGGGCTCCAGGAGGAACCCGAGGCGCTCCAGGTCCTCTCTCCCCTCCTCCAGCCACCGGGACCGTGCCGGATCCATCTCCAGCGTCAGGGGGAACAGAAGCGCTTGCCGCTTGACGCTCCTCTCCTCCGCCTCCCGGAGAATCTGCTCGTAGAGGACGCGCTCGTGGGCCACATGCTGGTCGACGATCACGAGCCCCTCCGCATCAGACGCCAGGATGTAGCTCTCACGGTACTGGCCCAGGGGCACCAGGCTCCCCAGCCCCCCGCTGGCAGCGTCGAAGAGAGTCGTGGCGCCGGGCGTACCCGGCGAGAACTCCCACGATTCCGACGCTCGAGCCGCCCGGGAGGGACTTCCGCTCCAGCCGGAGCCGGACGGGACGGCCGCCGGGACGGGAACGAACCCGTCCAGGCGCGCCAACGGGCGCTCTTCCTCCAGGGCGGATCGGATGGCGTGCCGCACCAGCTCGTGGATCGCTCCCGAGTCGGCGAGCCGCACCTCCCACTTGGCGGGATGCACGTTGACGTCCACACGGTCGGAGGGGACTTCCAGGAAGATGAGGACGAAGGGGTGCCGGCCCCGGGGAAGGAGCGTGTGATACGCCCCGGTGATGGCATGGAGGATGCCCCGGTCCCGGACCGCCCGGCCGTTGACGAACAGCCACTGGTCCCGGGTGGAGGAGCGGGTGAAGTCGGGCCGGGAGGCGAACCCCGACACGCGATAGGGCCCCGCCTGGCGCTCGAACCGGATCAGCTGGTCGGCCGTCCCTGCGCCGAAGATCTGGCGGACCCTCTCGCCGCGGTGGGTCGCGGGCGGGGCGTCCACGAGGGTCTTCCCGTCCGCCTCGAGGAGGACCCGCCGATCGAAGTGGGCCAGTGCGATCCGCGAGACGATGTCGGCGACATGGCTCGTCTCGGTCGAAGCCGCCCGGAGGAACTTCCGCCGCGCTGGGGCGTTGAAGAAGAGGGACCGTACGGTGACCGTCGTACCCCGGGGGTGGCCCACCGACTCGGGGGGGGAGACGCTGCCTCCCTCCACCCGGAGCCGGCATCCTTCCCCCGGAGCGCCGGGGCAGCTCTCCAGAGTCATGATGGAGACGGAGGCGATGGAAGGAAGGGCCTCGCCCCGGAAGCCCAGGGTCCCCAGGGCGGAAAGCTCCTCCAGCCGGGTGAGCTTGGAGGTGGCATGGCGCTCCACCGCCAGAAGCAGGTCCCGGGAATCCATCCCTTCCCCGTCGTCCAGGACCCGGATTTCCTCCACCCCGCCGCGGGAGACCCGGATCCGGATCTCCGTGGCGCCGGCGTCCAGGGCGTTCTCCAGCAGCTCCTTCACCACCGAGGCGGGGCGTTCCACCACCTCCCCCGCGGCGATCTGATTCGCGGTCCTCTCGTCCAGGATCCGGATCTTTCCCATGGGACTACTCTTCCTCCAGGGGAAGGTGCCTGCGGCCCGAGGGATCTTCCGTGGCGTACTTTTCCACCGTGGGGAGCGTCTTCTCGAGCTTGGCGATGTGGCAGATGGCGTCTCCGGGCTGGACCAGGGGGATGGTGGTGATGCCGATGACCAGTCCCGTCAGGGGCGAGCGGAGAGTGGTCACCTCGCGACCGAACGGAGTGCTCACCACGGCGATCTCGTTCCCCTCGTAAATCAGGTCACCGGGGCGCACCCGGATGTCCAGGATCCCCCCCCGCTCGGCCCGGATCCACTCCGAGACCTTCACGATGACTTGAAAGGAAGGCTCCCGGGCCGTCCACTCGATCATGCCCAGATCTCCCAGGACGTTCTTCACTCCAGAGACGCCCTTGGTGACCATCGCCCTCTGGAACCGGAAGGTCTCTCCCGCCTCGAGGATGATGGTGGGGATCCCCGCCCGGGTGGCCGCCGAGCGCAGGTTCCCGCCCGCCGCCGGCTGATCGATGATGATCTCGGTGCCGAAGGCCCGGGCCATCTTCCGCACCTTCTCGTCGTCCATGTCACCGCGGATGTGGGCCAGGTTGGTCCGACCCGCTGCGGCGGTGTGCATGTCGATTCCGTACTGGGCGTGCTGGACGATCTCCGTGAAGATCTTGTGGGCCACGCGGGCGGCCACGTTCCCTTCGGGGTTTCCGGGGAAGTACCGGTTCAGGTCCCGTCGTCCCGGGAGGTAGCGGGAGTGGCTCAGGAAGCCCCACCGGTTCAGCACCGGCGTGCAGAGCACCGTTCCCCTGAGCTTCGACGGGTCGAGCTCCGTCATGATGGTCCGGACAATCTCCACGCCGTTCAACTCGTCGCCGTGGATTGCCGCCGTCAGGAAGACCCGGGGGCCTTCCTCGACGCCGCGCACCACGGTGACGGGGATGTTCACGGCCTGGGCGGTGTAGAACTCGCTGATCTTCAGGAGAATCTCCTGGGTCTCTCCCGGGTTGATTCCCTTTCCCCCGATCTTCAGCTCCTCCGCCATCATCCCCTCCCCTTCCGCCGCGCGTACCGCACCGCGTAATTCATGATGATGCCGGCGATGTCCATTCCCGTGGCCTGCTCCAGCCCCTCGAAGCCGGGCGAGGAGTTGATCTCCATGACCTTGGGTCCCTCGTGGGACTCCAGGAGATCCACTCCGGAGAGCTGGAGCCCCATCACCTGGCTCGCCTGGACGGCCGCGCGCTTGTAATCCTCGTCCAGATCCACGACGGTGCCGCCGCCGCCCCGGTGGATGTTGGAACGGAACTCGCCGAACCGGGCCTGCCGCCGCATGGCGGTGACCACCCGGTTCCCCAGCACCAGGGCGCGGATATCGCGTCCTTCCGACTCCGCCACGAACTCCTGGATGAGGATCGTCTGTCCCAGCGACCAGAGGGCGTCCAGCACCGACTGCACCGCCTGCTCCGTCTCCGCCAGGATCACGCCGATCCCCTGGGTACCCTGGATCAGCTTCAGGATCACCGGCGGTCCACCCACCGCCTCCAGGGCCGCGCCGACCTGGTGCGGCTCGCGGGCCACCACGGTGCGGGGCATGTTGATGTCCTTGCTGGTGAGGAGCTGGAAGCAGCGAAGCTTGTCCCGGGATCGGGCGATAGGCTGCGAGTTGTTCACGATGGGCACGCCCATCATGTCGAACTGGTTCACCACCGCGAGGCCGTGCTCGGTGACGGAGGCGCCGATCCGGGGAATGACCAGATCCATGCGGGGCAGAGGACGGTCCGCCGCGCCGTAGTAAATCTCCGGAGAACGCCTCCCAAGCACCAGGAAGCACTTCAGCGCATCCAGCACCACCGGCTCATGCCCCATGGACCGCGCCGCCTCGATGAGCCGGCGGGTCGTGTAGAGGGTGCGCTTCCGCGAGAGAAGGACGATTCTCAAGGGGCGGACTCCCTATCCGGGCGATCTCAGCGGGGATGGGCCAGGGCGGCCCGGGCTGCCGCCAGCCGTGCCACCGGAACCCGGTAGGGGGAGCAGCTCACGTAGTTCAGCCCCGCCCGGTGGAAGAAGTCGATGGACCCGGGGTCTCCTCCGTGTTCGCCACATATCCCGATCTTCAGGGCGGGGTTGCCCTTCCTTCCCCCTTCCACCGCCAGGCGCACCAGGGCCCCGATCCCCTCCTGGTCCAGGCTCTGGAACGGATCGTGGGGGAGAATCCCCTTCTCCACGTACGAGGGGAGGTAGACCCCGGCGTCGTCCCGGGAGAACCCGAAGCCGAGCTGGGTCAGATCGTTGGTGCCGAAGGAGAAGAACTCGGCCTCGGCGCCGATCTCCTCGGCCATGAGGCAGGCGCGCGGGACCTCGATCATGGTGCCGGAGTGGTAGCCGATCCTGCACCCCATCTCTTTCATGACCTGCTCTCCCACCCGCTTCACCATGGCGGCGAGGCGGCGGTATTCCTCGGTGATCCCCACCAGAGGGATCATCACCTCGGGAAGGACCTTTCGCCCCTCCCGGATCAGGGCTCCCGCCGCCTCGAAGATGGCCCGCACCTGGACCTCGTAGATCTCCGGGTAGGTGATCCCCAGCCGGCAGCCCCGGTGGCCCAGCATGGGATTGAACTCGTGAAGGCTCTCCACCCTTTCGGAGAGACGCTCCACGCCGACCCCCATCTCGGCGGCGACCTCCTCCAGGGCCGCCCGCTCCCGGGGGAGGAACTCGTGGAGGGGAGGATCCAGGAGGCGGATGGTGACGGGGAGGCCCTCCATCTCATGGAAGATCTCGAAGAAGTCCTTCCTCTGCATGGGAAGCAGCTTGGCGAGGGCGCGCCGCCGCTCCTCCTCGGTGCCGGAGAGGATCATCTCCCGCACCGCGAGGATCCGGTCGGCGCCGAAGAACATATGCTCCGTGCGGCAGAGGCCGATGCCGCCGGCACCGAACGCCCGGGCCACCCGCGCGTCGGTGGGAGTGTCGGCGTTGGTGCGGACTCCCAGTGTGCGGGCCTTGTCGGCCCACTCCAGCAGCGTGGAGAACTGCCGGTAGACCAGGGACCGCTCCCGGGGAAGGCTCCGGTTCACGAGCACCTGGACGATCTCCGACGGGATGGTGGGCAGGGGGCCCAGGATCACCTCGCCGGTGGTGCCGTCGATGGAGAGGGACTCCCCCTCCCGGATCTCGCGCTGCCGGAACCGGAGGGTCCGGCTCTCCTCGTCCACCGTGAGGTCGGAGCATCCCACGACGCAGATCTTTCCCATCCCGCGGGCCACCACGGCCGCATGGGAGGTCATTCCGCCCCGGGCGGTGAGGATCCCCTCGGCGGCGGCCATCCCAGCGATGTCCTCCGGGGAGGTCTCCACCCGGACCAGGAGCACCTTCTCCCCTTTCGAGGCCATCTCCACAACCCGTCCGGCGGAGAGGGCGACCTTCCCCGAGGCCGCTCCCGGCCCGGCGTTGAGCCCGCGGGCCAGGAGTCTTCCCTCGTGCAGGGCCTGCTGCTTGGCGGCCGGCTCGAAGATGGGCGCCAGCAGCTGCACCAGCTGCTCCGACTCCACCCGATTCACGGCTGTGGGGGGATCGATGAGGCCCTCCTCCACCATCTCCACGGCGCAGCGCACCGAGGCGAAGCCCGTCCGCTTCCCGCGTCTCGACTGGAGGATGTAGAGCTTTCCCTCCTCCACGGTGAACTCGATGTCCAGCATGTCCTTGTAGTGGGATTCCAGCTTCGAGAAGATTTGCTCCAGCTGGCGGTGGATCTCGGGCATCGTCTCTTCCAGGGACGGCAGCGCCGACGGGCCGGGCCGCCGGCTCAAGGGCCGGGGCGTCCGGATACCGGCCACCACGTCCTCGCCCTGAGCGTTGGGCAGGTACTCGCCGTAGTGCCTCCTCTCCCCGGTGGCCGGGTCCCGGGTGAAGGCCACTCCGGTGGCGGAGGACTCGCCGCGGTTCCCGAAAACCATCGTCTGGACGTTGACCGCGGTGCCCCAGTCGTCGGGAATCCTGTGCAGCTTGCGGTAGGTGATGGCCCGGTCGTTGTGCCAGGAGCGGAAGACGGCTCCCACGGCGCCCAGGAGTTGCTCCTTGGGATCCAGGGGAAAGTCCACGCCTCCCACCTCCTTGACGATGGCGAGATAGCGTCGGGACAGATTCTCCAGGTCGTCGGCCGCGAGAAGGGAGTCCTCGGCCACTCCGCGCCGCTTCCGGGCTTCCTCGAGGGCCTTCTCGAAGAGGCTCTTCTCTACACCGAGCACCACGTCGGCGTACATCTGGATCAGGCGACGGAAGCAGTCCCAGGCGAAGCGGCGGTTCTCCGTGAGGGAGGCCAGTCCCGCGGTGGTCTCGAAGGAGAGCCCCAGGTTCAGGATGGTGTCCATCATGCCCGGCATGGAGGAGCGGGCGCCCGACCGGACCGACACCAGAAGGGGGTTCCCGGGATCGCCGAAGCGCCTGAGAGTCAGCTTCTCCAGGCGGGCGAGCGCCGCCTCGATCTCCGGGAGTAGTCCCGCGGGGAGCCGGTCTCCTTCCTGGAAATAGCGCAGGCAGGCCTCGCTCGTGATGGTGAAGCCCGGCGGGACCGGAATTCCGAGGCGGCTCATCTCCGCCAGGTCCGCCCCCTTCCCTCCCAGCAGGTCCCGCATCCCCGCATGCCCATCCGCCTTTCCCTCTCCGAAGAAGTAGACCCAGTGATTGCCTTTTGCTTCAGCCACGCTTGACTCCCCTTGCCGGTTCCGCGGCGTTTTCTCCCTCCAGGACCATCTCGGCGAAATCGCCGACCCTCAGGAAAAGGAGAGAGATTCGTTTGAGAAGTGCCAGCCGGTTGGCCCGTGTCCTGGGCTCGGGATCCATGACCAGCACCTTGTCGAAAAAGCGATCCAGGGGGGGACGGAGGGAGGCCATGATGCGCAGGGCCGCCCCGTAGTCGCCGGCGGACAGGAGGGGCGCCGACTTTTCCTCCACTCCCGACAGGGCCGCAAGGAGGGCCTTCTCCTCCTCCGAAGCCAGGGCCGCTTCCTCCAGGGGGGGCGGCTCCTGTCCATACAGGATGTTCTTCACCCGCCGGTAGGAGAGGCTCAGGGCCTCGAAATCGGAATGGCCCCGGACGCCGTTCAGCGCCTCCACGCGGCGGAAGGCGTCCTGGAGGTTGCCGGCCCCCACGGCGACGGCTGCGCTGACCGCGTCGTAGCGGAACGAGTGCACCTCCTGGCAGACATGGCGAAGCCGCTCCTCCAGAAACGGCAGAATCCTGCCCCATCCCTCCTCGCTGCCGGTGACTCCCTGCGCGCGATAGAGTTCCCGCGCCCTTTCCAGAAG
>Ga0315288_10000404_pt1 | contig 54328 bp, 45 predicted proteins | sample YL17G11_20_MG_FD_203454 | JGI IMG/M metagenome (GOLD analysis project Ga0315288, IMG submission 203454) | Sediment microbial communities from Yellowstone Lake, YNP, Wyoming, USA - YL17G11_20 | ecosystem: Environmental > Aquatic > Freshwater > Lake > Sediment | place: USA: Wyoming | collected... | reverse complement strand
CGCCGTATCTCTAGCCTTGTTGCTGGTGGCGGTGTTCCTGCCCGGCTTCAGTCAACTCACCGGAATCTCCTTGAGCTCTAACGCCTGGAAAGCGCCCTGGTTCTGGATTTCCGTGTCCTTCATGTTTGTCGCCGGGATTTTTCTCTCCGGATTCTACCCGGTGGCGGCCATGTCTGCCTACAGGCCCATAACGGTTTTAAAAGGCAAGCTCGGGAGTGCTCCCAAGGGAATGAGCCTGAGAAAAACCCTGGTGGTTTTCCAGTTTGTGATCGCCCTGGCGCTGATCACGGCCACCTTGACCGTTTATAAGCAGATCGTCTTCATGAAGAACCGGGACCTGGGTTTTGACAAGGAACAGATCCTGGTGGTCAACGCCCCCCGCGTCAGGGATGAGGCCTTCGGGACGAAATTCGCGAGCTTCAAGGAGGAGATCCTCAGGCTGTCCGGTATCCGGAAGTTGTGCCTGACGTCGGATGTGCCCGGCCGGCAGGGCCTGGGGGACGCCGGCGGAATCCGCCGGGCCGGCGAAGACGCCGGGAAGGGAAAGAACTATCAGATCGTCTGGATCGATTATGATTACTTGGATGTTTTTAGCCTGAAGATCCTCCACGGGCGGAACTTCTCGAAAGAATTCCCGGCCGACATGGACACGCTTCTCCTCAACGAAACCGCCGTGAGATGGATGGGATTCAACGACAGCCGCGAGGCCGTCGGACAGCAGGTCGATTTTTGGGGCAAATTCTACACCATCATCGGCGTTCTGGCCGATTTCCACCAGCAGTCGCTGAAACAACCGTTCGAGCCGCATCTTTATCGGCTCTCGCTCAACGGCCGGCCCGATCGGGGACGGTTCGCCCTGAAGCTCACCCCCCGGAATACCGAGGAGGCCATCCACTACACCGAGCAGTCTTACAAGAGAATGTTCCCCGGCAATCCCTTTGAATATTTCTTCCTTGACGATTATTACGACGAACAGTACAAGGCGGACGAACTTTTCGGACAAGTCATCGGGATGTTTTCCTTCTTGGCCGTGTTCGTGACCGGCCTGGGGATATTCGGCATGTCGTCCTACATGGCCGTCCAGCGGACCAAAGAGATCGGAATCCGCAAAGTCCTCGGAGCGACGACGTCGAACATCCTGACGTTGTTCATGAAGGAGTTTCTGGCGCTGCTGTTCGCGTCCGTGTTTATCGCCTGGCCTTTGACCTACCTGGGTGTTCAGGAATGGCTCAAGTCTTTCGCTTATCGGATGACATTGAACGGCCTGCTGTTTTTGGCGCCTCTGGCCATCGTTTCCGTCATCACCATTCTGACGATCAGCTCCAACATCATAAAAGCCGCACTGGCGGAACCCGCGGATTCGATCAAGTACGAGTAGCTGGAATGCAGCTTGCGGGACGCAGGAGGCCGCTTTAAGGGAGCGGTCCGACGTTTATCCTTTGTTCCCCTTCGCGCTCCCGCTGTCGTTCCGTTTTCCCCTCGCCAGCGAGGCGAAGACTCCGGCGAGGCACAACACGGCAAAGATGATGAATCCCGCGTGCGCGCTCCGGAGGAAGTGAGGATGATACTCCGGCGTGACGGCCCTCGGTCCGATGAACAGGGCGAAGAGCATCATGGCGATTCCCAGGCTTCCCATCTGGCCCGTGAGCCGCATCGTGGCCAGCGTCGCCGAGGCGATGCCGTAGTGCTTCTTCTCCACCGAGCCCATGACGGCGTTGGTGTTGGGTGACGAGAACAGGGCGAAGCCGAAGCCGAGCAGAGCCAGGCTCCCGGCGATAAACCCGATCGACGACGCGCCATTGACAAAAGTCAGCAGCAACAGCCCGGCCGACGAAATGGCCATGCCCACCGAGGCCACGACGCGCGGCTCGATCCGGTCGGAGACTTTCCCGGCGAGCGGCGAAAAGAGCGTCATGATTACGGGCTGAGCGATGAGCACCAGACCCGCCTCTTGAGGTTTCATACCCTTGATGTACTGGAGGTATAGACTCAGAAGGAACCCGACGGCCGACGTGGAGGCGTAGTTGATCAGGGCGGCCAGGTTGGAAAAAGCAAAGACGCGGTTTCGCGCAAACAGGCGCACGTCAAGGACCGGATGTTCGGCCTTCCGTTCCCATCGGAAGAACAGCGTCAGCCCGGCGAGGCCCGTGGCGAGCAGTCCCGCTCCCGGGCCGCTCGGAAGCCTCGTAAAACCGTACATCAGCAAAACAAGCGAGAGACTGAAGAGGACCGTGCCCATTCCATCAAAACGCTCGCCCTCGGCATCCGCCCACTCTCCCTTGATTTTCCACCAAATCAGGGCCAGGATCAGAACGCCCAGGGGAAGGTTAAACCAGAAAATGCTCCGCCAGCCCAACTGCTGGGTCATCACCCCCCCGATGACCGGTCCGAGGGAAAGCCCGAGGTAAGTCGCGGCCACATTTATACCGAGAGCCTTGCCGCGTTCAGAGGCCGGATAAACCGACGTCAGGATGGCCGTGGCCGTGCTGAAGATCATGGCCATGCCCACGCCTTGAACGATGCGGAAAACAATGAGGACCGTTGCCGTTGGCGCCGCGGCGCAGAGTACGGACGAGATCGTGTTGACCACCACCCCCCAAAAGAAGATCATTTTCCGGCCGAAGAGATCGGCCAACCGGCCGAATGGGACCAGGCACATGGCGGCGGCCAGGCTGTAGGATGTGGCCACCCAGCCCAGGAGCAGCGCGCTCGCTCCGAATTCCCGTCCGATCGAGGGAAGAGCGATGTTGATCGAAGAAGACATGAACGGCGCCAGGAAAGCCGCAAGAGCGGCCACGACCGCGGCCGCCGTTTTGTTGACGGGCTTTTCCAAAGCGTGTTTCATCATGTTAAGCCGATATTATAAGTGAAAACCGGCAAATTCGCGAAGGGGTGAATCCCGCGACCAGCGGCCTTATTTCGTCGTCCTGTCATGGCAGGGTAATCTCGTTTTGCGAAAAGACAATTCAATTTCGCATTTTTCTCAGCGCTTTGAGATGGCATCGCTTCTTCGAGGCCGGCAAGGGCCCGACCTAAGGCCCCCAGCATCGGAATTCGCAAGTTGCCCGGGTAAAGGCTTCGTGCTATCATCAGGCCGGCCCGAAATGACCGTCGCAATTCTTTTTTCCATTACCTTTGTTGCCGCGGCCATCACCATCCTGGCGGACTACAGAGGAAGTCGCTCTATCGTCTATTTTTTCAGGCCTTTGACTATGCTCTTTATCATCGGAATCGCCCTTCTGGGAGAACGGGGCGCCGGCCGTCAATATCAAATCACGGTCATCGGCGGTCTCCTCTTCTCTCTGGCGGGCGACATTTTCATGATGCTGCGGCGTAAGCGTTTCACCGCGGGGTTGGCCGCGTTCCTGGCGGCAAATCTCTTTTATATCCGAGCTTTTCTGATGGGACTCAGGCTTCAATTTTCAATCCGGCCGTTCATTCCCCTGCTTATTTATGCATTCGCTATGGTCTGGATCCTTTATCCGCGCCTCGGCAAAATGAAAATTCCTGTTATGATCTATGTCTTGGTAATAATAAGCATGGTCCGTCTGGCCGCGGAACGATACCTCCAGCTCCACGAAACAGGACCGTTTCTAGCTTTTTTGGGAGCCGTTTTTTTTATGTTTTCGGATACGGTACTCGCCTTCAACCGGTTCGTCCAGCCGTTCAAGGCGGCACAGGCGATTATTCTTAGCACTTACTTCCTGGGCCAATGTCTTATTGCCTCGTCCGTTTAGAATCCGGGGCCGCGGCTAAGATAAAGTTCGCTCCAAACCCAGTTCTAATCATGGGCAAATAAAGGGCTTTATTCCCCCCTGGGATAGAAAGATATACAAGGTCGGAAAAAATACTTGACAAGCATTCCAGATTGAGTATACTTTGATTATATTGTATACAATGTTTATACAATATTCATTGATTACTGAGGAAAGAATGGGCATCAAAGAAAGAAAAGAAAAGGAAAAAAAAGATATGCGGGAGCTTATTCTGGATGCAGCCCGAGCGCTTTTTCTTGAACGGGGCCTTGCTCAAGCTACGATAAGGAACATCGCGCTGGCCATCCAATACAGCCCCAGAACGATCTATCTATACTTCCCGAACAAGGACGCTCTCTTACATGCCCTCCGGGAAGAGGGGTTCCAAAAGCTTTATCACAAGCAGGTCGAGACCCAATGGATTCCGGATTCCCTGGACCGGCTCAAAGCCCAGGGAATAGCCTATGTAATGTTTGCTCTGAGAAACCCTGAGTTTTATAGGCTGATGTTCAATGTCCCCGTCCCCCATTCTCAAGGTGCCGTGCCGGCACCCGGAACGGATTACGGCCAAGAATCCTATCTCTCTCTCCAAAACAACATCAAGGAATGCATGGAAAAGGATGTGATCCCGGCGGGCGACCTTCAAGTGGCCACCCTGACCGTTTGGGCCACAGTCCACGGGGTCTCAACCCTGGTCGGCCGCCAGGCCCTCCCGGGCCTCCCCGAAGAAGAGCAGAAAAGATGCGCCCGGAGAAGCGTCCTCTATCTTGCGCAGCTGCTGCATAAAAAATGACATAGGCAAGGCCGCGCCCTTATTCCTTGATCCTCAGCGTGATGTCATGGCGGACGAACCCATCGTTTTTTCCGCCCGGCAAACCAATGTGCAGGCGTCCGTTGACCAGCTCCGCTCCCTCCAGATTGTCCACCAGTTCGGCTTGTGTCAACCACAAGGTATATTCCATGCCCGCCAGGCCCTCCACCGCGATCTGGAGCTGCCCCCGGCTTCCTTTGACGCTGATGACCTTGAGGCCCCTGTCCGAATCTCCGGTCTTGGATTCAGCAGCCGGCGGTAGAACTTCGACCGTCGGCTCGAAAACGATGTCCACGCGGCTCTTCTCTAGCAAGACAAAATCCACTTCGGGCCGGACATACCGCTCCGTCTCGATCGTTTTGACCTTCTGGGTCCGGCCGTTAACCAGGACTTCTCTGATCTTGGTCCCGGGACCGAGGCTCGGCGCAAAAGTCACGAGGTGGGGGGTCTTATTCCTTACGGTCACATCGACGCTCAAGGAATGTTCTCCCCGCATGTAGTGGAGGGAGAAACTCTCCGGGCCGAGCAGATAATTATCGATCGCCACGTCTTTCCAATCGGCGGGAAATTGCGGCGCAAAAATGACATGGGCCGCGGCTGCGTCGCCTTCGAGCCCAAGCAGACCGCGGACCAACGGCAGTGCCACGCCCGAAGCGCTGAATCCCTGATGCGCCACGGCCTCGCCCGGCCAGATGTTCTGCGAGCCCGAGAAAAGCTCGGTCACGTGGCCGGCCGCGTTATCGAAGACGTGAGCTGCATTGGCCATCAGAAAATGATAGCCCTGCAAGCCGAAATTCTGTTTGAATTCGGCCGTGGCCATCAGCCCGGTAATGAAGGGCCAGACCGTGCCGTAATTATAATTGAGGGGCTCGTAGAGTTCGCTTTTGGGAGAGAGGTTCCGGACGCCCCAGTCCGTAGTCATTTCGGCCGAATGGATTTTCTCCAGCATGCGCCTGCTCCGGTCCGGGTCGGTCAGGCCCCACATCATCGGGACAGCGACCCAGGGCGTGAGATCCTTGACACGTTCGCCGCCGGCGTTGAAGGCGTAAGAATACTGGCCCGTCTCCTCTTCCCAGAATTTATCTTCAAAAGCAACGAGTGCTTTCTCGCAATCCGCGGCCGCCTTCCGGGCCATAACCTCGTCGCCCGCCGCTCCGGCCAGTTTCTCCATCGTGAATGCCGCCCGAACCCAGACCGCGGCGAGATAGATGTCGGTCTGGATGCCGAGGAGCGAGCCGAACTCGAGCGCGCCCAGGCCGGCTTTTTTATTATCCATCAGGCCGTCTCCATCCTCATCCGTGGAAAGGCACCAATCGTAGGCGCGGCGGAGGGAGTCCCAACTCTGCCGCACGAATTCCACGTCGCCCGTCATGCGGAAATAATCATAAACCGCGGTCAAGTAAAACGGCGTCGTGTCGCCGTGTAAATAGCCGTAAGGATAATCACCGAACCAGTTGATGTAGCCGGCCGCCTGCGAAAGCTCATGGGCCATCTTGCCGTCCTGCCGCTGCGTCTTCTGGGTAAAAGCCAGCGCGTCCCGGACCATGGCGAAGGCGCCGAATCCGTTGAGGCTGAAGGAATTGATATAGGCATCGCCGCCGAAGAACCAGCCGAAACCGGGCCGGCCGCCCGTTCCCGACGTTCCCAGGCCGGCGATCAGGCCGCGTCCCAGGTCGGGGTTTTCGACGAACAGGTTGTCCAGGGAGATCTTGGACCATGAAAAAGCGAGATTCAGCCGGGCATCGGGCGTTCGGACGCGGAGAGTGTTGCGACGCAAATCCCGGTAATGGGCGTGGGCGTCCCTGTAGACTGCCTCCGGATTCGCGGCTATGTGCTCATAAACATTGCGAACATCTTCGCGCTTGCCTTTCCCGCCGGCCAACACGACCGGGATGAATTTACCGCGGACCTCCTCCGGCTTGTCGATGACAATGGTGAACTCGTTGGGCGTATCCGAGAGCATATGGGCAGGCGTGTAGGAGATGCCGCGCGCGGCGGGAGAGCCGGCGAAGCCGTGATTTTTCCGTGTCGACTCGGAAATGATATAGGCCTTCAGCTTGTCGTCCCAGGAGGCATACTGGCCTCCGATCCCTGCCGGCCACATGGGTTGGAGCACGGGGAGGAAGCCGCAGGCGATAGTCAGCGGCTCGGTCGAGTTTACGTCGAAGAGGATGACGGCGCCCGGCTCTTCCAGGGAAGTAACGATGTGGGCTTTGATCGTGAAGGACTGCCAGGCGTAGGTCAGCGTGGTCGCCGCCGGCGTGACCGTGATGCGGCGGACGATATCCCGGCTCCGAATGGGCTGCGTACTCGTCCCGACGTAGAAGGACCACTCGAAATTGCGCAAGAGCTTCAGGGGATAGGCCCAGGCCTCAAACTGGCCGCCCTCATAGCCGAGGATGGCGAAACGCCGGCCGACTTTGTCGAAATAGGTGTTCGGCTGGGCCGCCCGCTCGATCGTCAGGTCGTCCGTTTCGACAGTAAAAGCCGGGACCAAGCCGTCCTGGCCGCCCAGAAGAAACGGCCCGGCCGTTGTAAGTATAAAAAATGCCACCAGGGGCCACGCTTTTTTCATTCGTGACGTTACCAATCCATTCCCGAAGCAGTTCGCGATTATTATATGCAACCCCGGCTGTAAATTCAACAGCCCGTTTTAGATATGGCTTTAGTCTGCATTATTCATAAATTTTAAGTTGGAGAGACGGAATCAATCAAGGCTCCAAGGGGGAAGGCCGGGATGGGCGAAGCGACCATAGTGGGACTTCGGGAGTGAGCCCATTCCGGCCTTCCCCCCACATGAAACCCGGTTTATGAATAATGCGGGTTAAGCAATATGCACTTCAGCGGCTCGGCCAGCGCCGCTATCCTCATATTCTCAGGCTAATTCTTCTTAGCGGATCCAGACGCTACAAAATCAGGCAATCGGTTATTTGTCGCCGAATATATGGGGATTGCTTTTATGCTTTCACGCGCTTGGTTCCAGTCACCAAGGCGAAGAAAACGATACCCAGGAGGCCGAGAGCGGCCGGAAGAAGAGCCGCTGCGAACGGACGGGCGGCCGCGTCAAGGACGGCATTGAAAGCTGAGGCCAGACTTTCCCATCCTGAGATTGTCGACAGCAGTCGGCCGACCGGGTGGGACTGCGAGAGAATCAAAAGAACCACGATAAGAAAAACCGCGGAAGCGGCAGCGATCCTGTAGACTCGCAGGGGCTTCAGAACTTTTTCTAAAACCGCCGGGTCCAGGGTCCGGGCCGAGCAAGCCCGCGCCCAGATTATTTCGGGATCAGGAAGATATTTCTCCGGAAATCCGGCCTTCAAGAACTCTTCGCGGAACTCCCTCATCCATGAATGGACCAGCCGCGCTTCCCGGCAGACCGGACAGTGCGCTACATGCTCCGCAAGTTCGGGATCCAGCGATCCCCGGGCCAGATTCTCGATGACTTTCTGTTCCTGCGGACAGGCTTTTTCGGTCATGGTTGATCCTCCCGACAATATCCTTTCTCCCGCAACAAGCCGGCCAACGTCGCGCGGCCGCGAAAGAGCAGGACACGGATGCTTTTGGCATTCAGGCCGGTCATGTTCGCCATCTCCTCGTGGCTGTATCCTTCGACATAGGCCAGCCAGAGGAGGGTCCGCTCGCGCGGCGTGAGCCTTGAGAAGGTCTTTTGCATATCCGGAACCAGGGCTTCCCGGTCCGGGCTACAGTCTTTATCTGCGGGCTCCGCCAAATGCCTCTTTTCGACGTCGCTCCTCCGCCAGCCGTCGATGACCAGGCGGGAGCCGATTTTGAAGAGATACATTTTCCGTTGGTATTCGTCCATATCCGGCGGCCTGGCCCGCAGAAATTTCAAGAACGACTCCTGGAGAAGGTCATCCGCCTGGGCAGCGTCTCCGCAGGTCCGGAAGAGGAAAGCCCATAGCGACGAGGCCGTCTGGCGATAGAACTCCGTAAATATTTCCCTGGAGAACTCATCGGGGGAATGGACCATTCTCTGTCGTTCCTTCCTATCGCCGGTTCCGGGCTTGCGTTCCGCCGGAGCCGCCGGTTTCCCGGGAGGACATGAAGCCCCTCCCGGGAAACCCTCTCTCCGGGCCGGTCCTTATTTATCGAACAATCCCCACTTCCGTCCAAGGCGGTTGGAAACCAGAGAGGACGCCAACAAGCCGCCGGCAAGGGCTTCAACCATGATCGCGACGGCCAGATATATCTTCGACTGGTCTTCGAAGATGAAGCTCAACAGGAAAACAGCCACTCCAAGGATGGCCAAAATCGCGGCCCTCGATATCGAGGACAAAATCCTTTCTCTGGGGGCGATCCCGCCGAGCTTAAGAAAATCCAGGAATTGATGTCCGCCGTCCGTCTGCAGAAAATCCAGAAGCTCGCGGCTGCTTGAGAATTTGTCCATGAGCTTGGTCTGCAGCTGGCTTTTGTGACGGAGCTTCCTCCATTCCACGATGAGCCAGGCTACCCACGCATAAAAAATGAACATACCGCTAAACACCAATGTCATGTTGGCACTATCTTGAGTCTGCATATGATTCTCCTTACTATGAATCCCTAAACTCTGTCAGGTCTTCCTGAAAATCCGGGGCTCTGACGACATTTTAACCGATTTCATGTTCTTTTCCTCCGTTTAGCGAAAACCGCCGTCCTGGACGCGTCCTTAACAGCCGCCGTTACGGCCTGTTCGGATAGCGGCTCTCGATATCGTTTTCCATATCATACAACGCGCGACCCGGGCCGGTGGTTAACCGAATACCGAATAGGGAATCGTCGTTTCTTTCAAGGGGGAAGGCCGGGATGGACGAAGCGACCATGGCGGGACTTCGGGAGCGAGTCCATCCTGGCATTATTCACAAATCTCGCATAAACAAGCCGAAATCGCCATGCCCACCCAGGGGGACGGCCGGGATGGATGAAGCGACCATAGTGGGACTTCGGGAGCGAGTCCATCCCGGCCGTCCCCCTAGAGGGAACCCGGCTTATGAATAATGCAGATTAGGTATGTCGGGGCATACTGTGTGGAGTACGCTCGTCGGTGCGGTCCGTAGCCGGCGCCGGCTCGGGTGATAACGCCGAGACTTCCCGGTACAGATCCTCGGTCATAGTGATGTCCATGGCCGCCACTGAGCTCTTGAGCTGAGCCACGGAGCGCGCGCCGATGATGGGCGCGGTCACGGCCGGATGGCCGGCCACCCACGCGACGGAAAGCGCCGCAGGATCAAAACCGCGCTCGCGGGCAAAAGCCGTGAACCGCTCCGCGGCCTCGTGCATCCAGTTAAAACTGTAACGGATCTGGAACATCTTGTTCGTGACCAGGCGGCCCGACTCAGGCTTCGCTCCCGTGTTATATTTCCCCGTCAGCAATCCTCCGCCCAAAGGGCTGTAGGGGATGACGCCGAGGTTCTCGGCCCCGGCCATGGGCAGGATCTCAACCTCCGCCTGGCGTTTGACGAGGTTGTACATGGGCTGGAGGCACTCGAACCGGATGAAACCCTCGCGCGCCGAAATCCCCAGCGCTTTCTCCACCTGCCAGGCGGCGATGTTCGACGCACCGGCGTATAGGATCTTGCCCTGGGTCACAAGGTCGTCGAGCGCCCGCAGCGTCTCTTCGAGCGCCGTGACATCGTCGAAGCGGTGGATGAAATAAATATCGATGCGGTCGGTTTTGAGCCGCTTCAAGCTGGCCTCGATCTGCTGCATGATATGGAAGCGGGAGGCTCCGCGGTCGTTGACGTCGTCGCTCACCGGAAAGTAGACCTTGCTGGTGATGACGACTTGGTCGCGGCAGTCTTTGATGAGGTTCCCCAGGATCTCCTCCGAACGACCGCCCGCATAGATGTTGGCGCAGTCGAAGAAATTAATGCCGTTCTCGCGACCGTGTTTGAACATGGCCTCGGACTCGCGCTCGTCCGCCTCTCTGCCGAAGGTCATGGTGCCGAGGCAGAGACGCGAGACCTTGACGCCGGTCCGTCCCAACAGCTTGTATTCCATGGCAGCCTCGCTTTCGCAGCTATTTTAGCAAAAAAGCAGGCTTGATTCTATAGCCCGACACCTGACGCTCGAATCAGCCCGGCCGTTTCATCGCCAGGAGCGGAGCGACGAAGCCATGAAACGATGAATTATCCGCGGAATTGAAGGCCGGTCGGAGCGGAGGCTTGTTCTTTTTTTATCCCCTAATCTCTATTTTATTTATAAAATTACTGTGTTATAATTTTATCGCCGGCCCGTCCGGGTCGGACCCAGCCAAGACGCGCTCCGCGGACCTCCGGTCCGGTTGACATACGCTTTGCCGGGTATTAGATTGAAATTGGAGACATCGGGAGGAATCATGACGGAAGCCAAAGCCGCCAAGACCGGTTCGCAGGGATTCAGCGAAAACGCCCTCAAGATCCTGAAGGCCCGCTATTTCATGAAAAACGAAAGCGGCGATTTCATCGACCGCGAGCCGGCCGACCTCTTCCGCCGCGTCGCCGACTATGTCGCCTCGGCCGAGCGCACCCAGAAGGACCGGGAGCGCTGGGCGCAGACCTTCTTTGACGTCATGGCGGCCCGGCTCTTCCTGCCCAACAGTCCCACGCTGACGGGCGCGGGCCGCGATATGTGTCTGAGCGCCTGTTTTGTCCTCCCCATCGAGGACTCGCTCGAGTCCATCTTCGAGACGGTCAAGAATGCAGCCCTCGTCCACAAAGAAGGCGGGGGCACGGGCTTCGATTTCAGCCTCCTCCGCCCCAAGGGAAGCTTCGTCCGCAAGACCCAGGGCATCGCTTCCGGCCCGGTCTCCTTCCTGCGGGTCATCGACGCCGCGACCGAGGCCGTCAAGCAGGGCGGCACGCGCCGCGGCGCCAATATGGGCATCCTGCGAGTCGACCATCCCGATATCGAAGAATTCATCCGCATGAAGATCGACGGCCGCTCGGTCAACAACTTCAACATCTCTGTCGCGGCCACGGATGTCTTTATGGAAGCGGTCAAGAGCGGCGGCACCTACGACATCTTCGACCCATACCTCAAGAAAAAGGTCGGCGAGAGGAAAGCCCGCGATGTTTTCGCCATGATCATCGAGGCCGCCTGGGCGGTCGGCGACCCCGGCTTGATCTTCATCGACCGCATCAACGAGAACAACCCCACCAGGGGGGTCGGCCTTATCCGCGCCACCAACCCCTGCGGCGAGCAACCGCTCCACGAATTCGAGTCGTGTAACCTGGGCTCGATCAACCTGGCCAATTTTTTCGACGCTTCCAAACCCGACCGGCTGGACTGGGACGGCCTGGCCAAGGCCAGCCGCGTCGCCGTCCGCTTCCTGGACGACGTCATTGACGTCAACCGCTATCCCCTTCCCCAGATCGATCGTATGACCAAATCGAACCGGCGCATCGGCCTGGGCGTCATGGGCTGGGCTGATCTCCTCATCCTGCTCGAGGTCAAGTATGACTCGGCCGAAGCCGTGAAGCTCGCCGAAAAGATCATGAGGTTCATGCGCAAAGAATCCATGGCCGAGTCCGAACGGCTGGCCGAGGAACGGGGCAGCTTCCCCAACATCGAACAATCCGCATATAAGGGCAAGAAGATGCGGAACGCCACGACCCTGACCATCGCGCCGACCGGCACGATTTCGCGCATCGCCGGATGTTCTTCCTCGATCGAGCCCGTCTTTGCCTTCGAATTCGTCTCCAAGATCATCGACGGCGAGATCAAGGACGTCCATCCCCTCTACCTGGAGTGGAACGACCTCAATCCCGGCGCCAAAACGCCGGATTATTTCGTCACGGCCCATGAGATCGCGCCCGAATGGCACATCCGCATGCAGGCGGCCTTCCAGAAGTATGTCGACAACTCGGTCTCCAAGACCATCAACTTCCCCAACAAAGCCACGGCCGCGGACGTAGAAAAGGCCTACTGGCTGGCCTATGAGCTCGGGACCAAGGGCATCACCATCTACCGCGACGGCTCGCGCGCCGAGCAGGTCCTTTACAAGGCCAAGGCCGAAGAAGAGGGAGCGGCCGCCAAGGCCGCAGCGCCGGCCGCCGGCCGGGCGAGGCGCCACCCCCAGGACCGGCCGAGTTCGCTCCCCTCGGTGACCGATAAGATCAAGACCGGGTTCGGCAACCTCTACGTGACTATCTCCTACTTCAACGACAAACCCTTTGAGGTCTTCACCAGCATCGGCAAGAGCGGCTACACGACCATGGCCGACGCCGAGGCGCTGGGCCGCCTGATTTCGCTGGCGCTGCGCAGCGGCGTAGATCCCAAGGAGGTCATCAGCCAGCTCAAGGGCATCGGCGGCGCCGAGCCCATCTTCACGGAAGGCGGGCTCGTCCAGTCCATCCCGGACGCGATCGCCAAGGTCATGGAACGGCACCTGGGCGAGACGCAGAACAACTCCCGGGACATGTTCGCCAAGATTTGCCGGATGTGCGGGGCGACGCTTCCCGACGAGAAGTGCCCCACCTGCCCCAACTGCGGCTGGAACAAATGCTCGTGACGGCGGCCGAATTAAAATTTATGAATCATGCGGGTTGCGTGTCCTCAGATAAAAAATCCGAAGCCCCGAATCCCGTCATAACTTGTCGGTCTCGCCGGAAATGGGCGATTCCGGCAACTGTCACCCGAATTCCCTGGGCGAAATGTAATGGGTTTCCATTAATGTTTGCAGGTCTTTTTCCGTCCGGGCATTGATGAATGCCAGCCGAATCCGGGACGGATGAGGATGCAGACGCGCGTACTTGATGCCGAAATTGCGGATGATCTTCAACCCCCGCCCCGGGCCGTACAACCCGCACGCCAGTTGAAAGTGGCGGGTGATCAACTCGCGTTGCTCGTCGAGATTCGGCAGGAAAGGCTCCCGGCCGGCTGCGATGTCGCGGGCCTGCCGGAAAATCCAGGGATTGCCGATGGCTCCGCGGGCCGCCATGACGCCGTCGACTCCCGTCTGCTCGATCATCCTCAGGGCGTCGGCGGCGGTATGAACATCCCCCGAGCCCAAGATCGTCCTGTCGGGAAACTCACGCTTCACCAGCGATAAAAAGCTCCAGTCCGCCCGGCCCATGTATTTCTGGTCGACGCTGCGGGCATGAACCGAGATGCCGGCGACCCCGGCCTCAAAAGCTCCCCGGGCGATCTTCCAGAAGTCAGCGCAGGCATGATCCGTCTCGCGGAAGGCACGGCGGAGTTTGAGGGTGACGGGTCGGTCGGGAACGCTCTTGAGAACAGCGTGGACGATCTCCAGCACGCGGCCGGGCTGGTTCATCATGTATCCGCCGCGCTTCTTGCTGACGACTTTTCTGACCGGGCAGGCAAAATTCAAGTCGATGACGTCGAATCCCATCCCGCTCAGCGCGGCCGCCGCCCCCGCCATGACGGCCGGGTCGCTGCCCATGATTTGTCCGGCCACCGGGTGGTCGGCGTCATCGAGCTTGACCAGCCTGCGGCGGAGTTTGCCGTCCAGCAACAGCTGGCGATCCAGCATGGCCTCGGTCGCGCAGTAGGGCGCGGAACAGGAGCGGCATATCAGGCGGTAGGGGAGGTCGCTGTAGCCGGCCAGCGCCGCCAGCACCACCGGAAAATCAAGCTCGATACGGCCCAACTTCAACGGCTTGAGTGCGTGCGTCATGGCTGCCAGTATAACGGTTATTTCATTTTTTTTGAACCGGCGAGAGGCTCAGGCGCTCCCCCATTTTTTATTTGTAGCAGAAAACCGGGTCCTGTTTATTTCCTTTCGAGCGAGATGAGGCCGATGGATTCCAGCGCCCTGAAGTAAGCGACGATATCAGAGAGGTTGAAGGGGCCGCATTCGGCGCTCACGGCGTTCCGGATATCGAGGATGCTGAGCTTCCCGTCAATAAAAGCCCCGGCTTCGTAAGAGGCCAGCCCGGGGAAACGGCTGAGGGCGTCTTTTCCCTTGGCGTCCAGTTTCTCCGCAAGATAGCCGCCGTCAAAAGGGCCGGGAAATGCGGATATCCGTCGCGGGATGATGCGGTCGGCTTCTTGTTCTTCGGGCGTCGAAGCCGCTGAACCGGGTTTCACTCCTCGCTGGCCGCAAAGATTGTCGTAAGTTGTCCGGACTGACTTTTTATCGATTTCAACACGAAGACCGAGCGAGCCGGCTTTCAGCCGGACCAGAGAATCCACCTTTTTCTCCTGGGGAAGCAATCCGAGAAGAGAGCCAAGGGCTCCCTTCTGTCTCTGGAATCCTCTATCCAGGATATTGAGAGCTTCCTTCAGGTCCTCTCCCCGCAGCCGGCTCTGTCGGAGAAATTCAATAGCTCTTTCAACGTCGCGGCCCATCCTCTGGAGAGACTTTGCATGAAGATGTTCGGCCAGCTCGAGCGCCGCCCCGGGATCCAGGTAAGCCAGCGAAGCGGCCACCGTCATCGCCAGCGCAATCGCCCGTCGTAACTGTGTGGAGTCGCACTTGTCCGGCGTATCCTGGCCGGTGTGGTAGAAATAATCCGGCCCGCTGCCGAACATCGTGGCCGGGACGTTGATCCCTCCGCCCATGAAAACCTGGTGGTCGCTTCCTCCGGAATACGGAACGACCTCGGCCAGCCAGGGCTCCCGGCTTCCAAAAGGCGAGACGACGGCCAGCGGATCGGCCAACTCATGGCCCGGCTGGGGAGGATGGGAGAGAAAGAAGTCCAGGTGGCCGGCCAGAAGGTCGTTCAAGAAGGAAGGGGTGGAATCGGGCGTTCGGTAGACTTGGAAGGTCGAGCCGCACAATTTCTGGTCCTCTCCGACCATGTCCATGTTGATGACGGCGACGATTTTCTTGGCGTCTTCGGGGTGTGTCGCAAGATAAGCTGTGGTTCCGTAGATTTCCGGTGTCCAGAAAAACCGGAGTGTCCGTTTCGGCTGGGGAAGGAAGCCGGCCTTGATGATCTCAACGAAAGCGCGGGCGGATTCGAGGATGGCGGCACTGCCGCTGGCGTTATCGTTCGCTCCGGGATTGGCGTGGTCGAGATGGGCGGTGAACCAAATTTCCTGGTCCGGAAATTCCGCGCCGGGGATCAAGCCCTGGACGATTCCGTATTCGCCGGGGCCCAGACTCGTCTCGACCTTGGCCTGGAGGACGACCTTTTCGCCGTCCCGGAGAAGGCGCCTGAGCTCCCAGCCCAAACGTTTGGAGATGCAAAACCCGAAAGTCGAAAGCCGGCCGTCTTTCTCCAGCGTCCAGATGTGATCCCAGGTCACAAGGTCGGGAAAATCGTCAAGATAATAGCTCCGATAGGAAACAACGCCGGCCGCTCCCCTCTCCAAGACGGCGAGGCGGTGGACGACCTCAATCCGGCCTTTCTCCTGGGGAGAGGATGCCAAAACGAGCTTCCCCTTGACATTCTTGCCGTCATAATCCGAGATTCGGACTCCTTCGCCGACGTCCACGAGCTCGGCTTCGACATCCGCCGACCGGCTGTTAGAGGCCAGGACCGTGGGCATTTCATCCCAGGAAACGAGCTGTTTCCTTTGCGGAGCCGTCATCGCGAGTTTCGCTCCTTTGACGTTCCAGCGGGGAAGCGTCCGTTCTGTGGAATAATAAATCTTCCCGTCGGCCGGGAATTTCTCGATGCCCGCCCGGCTCAAACCGATCTCCCGGGCTTTATTCAGGACATAGGCGGCGGCCTCATCGTAGCCTTCGGAATTGAACCAGCGGTGGAGAAGAGCGAGGTGACGGATATCGTTGAGCGCTCTTTCTCCGGACGCGCGGTCGATGATGGCCTGGATTTGTCCAAGGGTGAGAGCCGGGAGCGGCTTGAGTTCGGAACTCTCTCCGCTCTCGAGGAATAAAGAAAGCCCAATGATGATCAAAAACAAGATGCTTCTTTTCGTTACCATGGGAACCTCCTTCTCAGGCTGGGTTTTCGCCCAATTTCCGATGATTGCTATCTTATGGAGTTTAAGGAGATTTCTCAAGAGGGACTGCATCCTGTTAATCCTCATCCCGGCCGCCGGCGGGCCGGGGACACATCCGCTTCTGGGCCTTCTTCTCCTGGAACGTCCGCGACACGTGGACCGCTTCTCCCGTCAGTGGGTCCATCCCCGTCCAATACATGGCCGTCGAGCGCGTCATGGGCGTGGGGGTGAAAATCTGCACGCCCTCGATGGGATTCCCCCCTTCTTTTTCGAGCCTTTTCAAATATTGCGCCAACTCGCGCGCCTCTTTCTCCGAGGTGCCCGGGTGGGCAACCATGAAATAATATTTCAGTTCCTGGGGACGGCCTCGGCTGAGCCGTCTGAAAAGCCCGCGGAACTCCTCGAGCGGTCGCGTCGTTTTGTTCATCAGGCGGAGCACGCCGGGCGAGACGTGCTCGGGCGCGATTTTGAGCCGGCCGGAGGTGTGATGGCCGCAGAGCTCCTCGATGTATTCCGGGCTCTCCATGGCCAGGTCATAGCGAATCCCGCTCCGGACGAAAACATTCTTGACTCCGAGTACAGCGCGCGCCTTCCGTAGGAGCGAAACGAGCCGGCTGTGGCTGCGGTCGAGTTTGCGGCAAGCCAGGCAGGAGCCGGACAAGCAGTCCCGGATCTTCCCGCTTTCTTCATCATGTTCCAACGGATAATTTTCTCCGGACGCATCTCGTTGATCCACATCTCCTCGATTGTGAAACCGGCCGTTCAGTGCGCTTATCCGGATATCTCCTGAGAAATGATCGGCCTGTGAATCGGGCTTTCTCGCGTCCGGGCAATCCATGCCGTACATGTTCGCGGTCGGTCCTCCCAGGTCGTCGATGATGCCCCGGAATTCCGGATGCCGCGTAATGCGCCGGATCTCCGCCAGTATGGACTCTTCGCTCCGCGAGACGATGCGGTCCCCCTGGTGAAGCGAGAGCGCGCAGAAGGAACAGTCGCCGATGCAGCCCCGATGAGTGACGACCGAGAATCGGGCCATGCCGAATTCGGGGAAGTCGTCGGGGATCTCGCGCCTATACGGCAATCCATAGATCCAGTCCAGGTCGGCGGTCGTGTAGGCGGGCGCAGGATACTGGAGGACAAACCGGCCGGCGTGAGGCTGGGCGAGCGGACGATTGTTGGAAAAGAGCCGCTGCGCCCTGTTGAAGGCCGCCGCGTCCCGGCTCACCTCCTCGTAAGAAGGCAACAGCGCAAACCCGGCCGGCGCTTCCGGCCTAACGACGCAGGTCCCCTCGATCCCGGCCAGGTCTTCTCCCCGGTCGAGGCGCCGCGCGATCTCTATCGCCTGGAGCTCGCCCGGGCCGTAAACAAGGATGTCGGCGCGCGAGTCGAGGAGAAGGGAGCGCCTCACTTTATTGTTCCAGTAATCGTAGTGAGCGAACCGCCGGAGCGACGCTTCCACGCCGCCGATGACCACCGGGACTCCCGGGAAGAGGTGTTTGACCTTATTGCTGTAGACAAGCACGGCGCGGTCCGGGATTCCTGAAACGCGCGGGACGTTCGGGTCGCGGCTCCTGTCCCGTTTGAGCGGCGTGTAGTTGACCAGCAGGCTGTCGATCGAGCCCGAAGTGATGCCGAAAAAGAGGCGCGGCTTGCCGAGCCGGATGAAATCGCGGTCGGTCTTCCAGTCCGGACGGCCGATGACGCCGACGCGGTACCCCTTGGCGTCGAGCACGCGGGCGATGATTCCGATCGCGGATAACGGATGGTCGGCGTAGGGCTCGCCGCTGATGAGGATCACGTCAAAGTCCGAGCCGCGCGCGGCGATCATGCCCTCATCATAGCCCAATTAGGGGGGAAATTCGACGTGCCGGCCATGGTCCGAACGGCCAAGCACGTTATCCTTCTCGCTGCGATAATGGGAAAATAAAACTGAAATCGATCGATGAGGCAAAAAGTTACCGATCCCCGGTTTTAATAGTGTTCCCGCCGGAAGACCCGCCAGCCGTATCCGGCGTCGAGGACCAGGAGGGCGCCGGCGGCCAGGAAAGGATACTGCAGGCCTACCTGGAAGCCCAGGGGCGCAAAAATAAGGGCTCCGCTCATCTGGCCGAACGTCATCACCGCAAACAGCGCGGCCGAGCTCCCGCCGATGGACCGCGTCTCGAACAGCCGGGAGATGAAAAGCACGACCAGGGCGCCAAGGAATCCGTCCCCGGTTTCGTGAATCACGCGGAAGAAAAACGAAACGTAGACGTTCGGATTGACCATGAGGATAAGGCCGGCGCCCGACAGGAAAAGCGCCGTGAGGAAGAGGCGCTTGTTTAGGCGGGAGTCGTGGTGTAACCGACTGAAAAAGAGGGAGGCGGCGGCCAGCACGAAGAGCGGCAGAGAAATATAGAGCGACGTTTGAAATTTGTTCAGGCCGAAATGCGCCATCAGGAACGGGCTGTAGACCGTGCCTTCCACTCCCCAGTGGAGGCCGATAACGAAGATCATGGCCGAAAAATGGAGCGTCTTCCTGCGGAAGAGGCCGCGCACATAGTCCCGGATGGAAACGAGCTCGAAGGCCGCTTTCTCAAGCCTGGGAATGACGGCCGCAAGGACGATATGCAGGGCCGCAAACACGATAAACAGCGTCCTCAGGCCGGCGAGCTGGGAGATAACGCCGCCGAGAAACGGCCCGGCCGCCGTGCCCAAGGCCAGCCAGAAATAAAGCAGCCCGAATTTCCTGTTGGGGTTCATGTCGCCCCGGGACTTGTAGTAGAGGCTGTTGGTGGAGACGTCCAGGATATTATTGGCTATGCCCAGGAGGAGGAAGAGGAGCGCCATGAGACCGAAAGTATGAGTCCGGCCCATGAGGAAAATGACCAGGCCCATGGCAAGGAGCGCGGTCCGAATGACGCTTTGGATAGAGAAGCGGTCGTTGATCCATCCGGTGGGGAAAGCACAGAGGAGCGGGGCGAAGGCCAGCAGGCCCGACACCGCGCCGATCTTCCAGCCGTCGAACCCGATGCTCAACAACTGGACGGGTAAGAGGAAGGTCAGGCTGCAGAGCGCGACCTTGCGGGAGAAATTGAGGAGATGGACCTGCCGCTCTATCGTCATGTCTTAATGTTTGGCCGGACAAAAAAAACAGAGATTTCGGACTGACCATCTATTATATTGAAAAACCGGCCGGGCTTCTATCCTGAATCTCGTCAGGAGTTACCCATATTTTATCTGTTGCAGAAAACCGGGTCCAGTCACGGCCGGGCGCCAGTCCCAGACTGACACTTTATTTTTACTGCGTTTCGTTGTCCTTCATGGATGAAGCGACCAGAGTAGGGCTTTGGGAGCGAGTCCATCCCGGCATTATTCACAAATCTCGCATAAACAAGCCGAAATCGCCATGCCCACCCAGGGGGAAGGCCGGGATGGATGAAGCGACCATAGTGGGACTTCGGGAGCGAGTCCATCCCGGCCTTCCCCCCCATATGGACCCGGTTTATGAATAATGCAGGCTAGATAAATGAGTTGACACGTCCTCGCACCTTGGATTTCGGATAAGGATGGAGCCGGTTTTTATTCAAGCGGTTCCGGAGGAACCACCCGTTTTGAAAAATCGATTATCTGCTCTTGCGGATACGGATGTTGCCGGAGAAGGTCTTCAGGTCGAGGGAAGCGCCCCCGCCGTTGACCGTCCCGTGGAGCTCGTTACGCGATACCTTTCCCAGGACCTGGACCGCGAAATCGGTCTCAATGCCGCCGCTGAAGGTTTCCGCGTCCAGCTCGAAGGCGGAATCGGAGGGAAGCACCACCTCGATCGTCCCGCTGTGCACGTCGAAGCTGTAACGGCCGCGGGGGTTGATTTTGCCCTCGTAGGAAATCCCGCCGCTGAGCGATTTGGCCCGGACGGTGTCGGCCTCGGACACGCCCCTGAGCTCGACCCGGCCGCTGGTGTTGTCCACGTCCAGCGACCCGCGGACGCGGTCGACGATGACCGATCCGGATACGGCCCTGAGGGTGATGTCGCCTTTGACATCATCAATTCGGACAGTGCCGCTGATGACCTTGACCTGGAGGCCGTTTCCTGCCTGGGACACGGTCAGGTCACCGCTGGTCATATGGATGTCGGCGAATCCTCCGATTTTCCTGACGTCTACGTCCCCGCTCATTGAATTCACCTTGATGGAAGCCTTCTCGGGGATGAAAAGCTGGTAGTCGACCGAGATATTGATGGAATCATCCCTTCTAAATAGGTTATGGGTCTGCGGATACTGGGTTTCGATGTCGAGCGTGTTTCCGCTCTCACGAACACTGATGATGACCAGAGCGGCGTTCGACTTGGCCCGGTCCTGGGATCCGGCCCGGGAGATCTTCACGGCAGAGATCTTGACCTCGTTCCGGGCCCAGCTTTCAACCTTGATCAAGCCGGACAGGTTCCGAATCTGCACTCTTCCGTCGGAAGCCAGGGAGACGGTCTTGTCAAATTTTTCTTCATAGCGTTCCCGGGGCGTTTTGCCCGAAAATCCCAGGCAGACACCGGTCGTGAAAACGGCCAGGGCAAGAATCATCACCGCGATCCTGTTCATACTCGAGTTTATCATGGCACTCCTCCTTGCCTTCATCGCTTTTCCCTTTCATAAAATCGGTCCGGCCGCCCTTTTCAGCGAAGTTTTCTTGGCGGCCATCAAGTCGTTCAATAGATCCAGTTTCTCCTGATAGGCGGACAGGAGAAGGTTCCGGACATCAATATTCGAGGGACGGCCGGCCACGGTCTCTTCGCAGACGGCCACTGAGGCCTCGACGGCCTCGCGGTTTTTCAGGAACGCCTGTTCGATCCTGGGGTCCAGGTCCCCTTTCTGGGCGGCGATCGCTTCGTCCAGCGCCTTGAGGGCGAGCTTGTAATAGCGTTGTGCTTCTTCGAGTTTGGCCAGCGTGGTGTTCATAGACTTATCGAGAGCGGTCGGAGCGCCGCTCCGGAACCCCCTCAGGCTGAAAACAACGCCCGCCGCCACAACGGCAACCGCCAGGAAGCCGACAGCAACGAACCGGTAGGCGGGAGAAAACAAGGGCAGGCCGAACAGCGGGCGTTTTTCCCTGATGACCGGCCGCGCCTTGGCAAGCGCCTTCTGTCGGGTTTCATCCATCCGGGTTTTGATCCCCTGCCAGACCCTGTCCGAGGGAGCGGGGATTTCGAGCCGGCCGGCATCCCGGACGATCATCCGGAAATCCTCGCGGAGCCCGCGGCATTCGGCACAGGAGGAGAGATGGCGCTCCAGCTTTTCGGCTTGATTCGGACCGAGAGTACCGCCCAGCGCCTCGCTGATCATATTTCTTGCGGTTTTGCATCTCATGGCCCTTACTCCTTCACACGGCTCTCTTTGCCCTCAGGAGGCCCCTGAGCCTCATCCTGGCCTTGAAAAGCTGGGATTTGGAGGTTCCGACCGACCAGCCCATAATGACCGAGATCTCCTCGTGCTTGAATCCCTGGACGTCGTGCAATAAGAAGACACTCCGGAGCTTCTCCGGCAGGGTCTGGACGGCATCTTCCAGGGGTCGCCGGAGATCCTCTGCCGAATCCCCGGCGGCCGGCTCTGCCAGGCAATCCTCGATGTCCGAGAGCGAGACCGTCCGGCCGGCGGCGCCCCGGCGGCTCCGCAAGTGGCTGTAGCAGGTGTTGAGGGCGATCCGGTAAGCCCAGGCCGTAAAGGTTTCGACATTCTTGATGTCCCCGAGATGGGCAAAAATTTTCATGAAGATGTCCTGGAGCAGGTCCTCGGCGGTGGCATGGTCCAAAGCGTAGCGGTAGGCCAGGCCAAAGAGAGGCCGCATGTACCGCTCGTAGAGGGCCTGCATGGCCCCGGCGTCCCCGGCCAGGCTCCGCTCGATAAGGCCGGCGAGAAGGCTGAGGTCGGAAGCCGGGGCTTCCTCCAGAGAGACATCTGCGCTGGGCAGGTTTTTCTTGAACATGCCGGCAAGTCCTTGCGAATGACCGGGATAAGCTTGAACTTTCATTATCTCCGATTGAGGCCGGTATGGCAAGTTGAAGTCCGCAGCTGACCCGGTTTTCGCTTGCCGGCTGAGCATGCAACATTTGGCCTTTTTTCACTCCTCATGCATAAAGATGCGGCGGGAGGGGAAAAGGTTGCCCGGGAAAGTGTAATATTTAGCCCGGCCGGCTGTCGCCGGAAGGGACGAAAAGGGATCGGGAAAGGGGGAGGAGCGTTGAAATCCGGCCGATGCCCCGCCGGCAGCGGACGACGCCGCTCATGGCTGTGTCGTCGGGGAGGCCGGCAAATAACCTTGATTGGAGGGAAAGAGGAGGTTGTTGATCCGGTCGCGGGCACCGTCAAAACCGAAGGCGTTTTTGCCGGCCTTCCCCATTTTATCCATACGGCCGGCGGAGCCGGCCACGGTTGGGATAAAAGCGGCCCCAACGGGCGCGAATAAGAAACCGGGATTTAAGCTCACGCCCTTTAAATTGCAATTTTCATGCCAATCATCGCAAGGAGAAAAGTTCAAAATTTTGGCGAAAACCCGTCCGGCAAGCAAAGTAACTTTACAGCCCCGTTTTTCTTCCCCTCCCCTTTCCTATCACCTCCGGCGGTGAGACCGGAAGTAAAAAAAATCCCCCCGGGAATCATCTCCTCAGGCTATTGAAGAACTCCCGATCTCCCCTAAAATGGGAGAAACTGCTCCAGGCTTTGCTGTTTGGCCGGATGGATAGGATAACCATGAGATTGGAAACCTGCTCAGCGAAAATGAATGGGGGCTCGAACTTCGGGTCCGCATGCCGGGAAAACCGCACGCTCCGGGTCGCCCTGGGGAAAGACCCCACCATCCGAAGAGCCAACGGCAAAGGGGAGATACTCCGCGACGACGAGGGGAAGGAATTCCGGATATCCTTCGGAGAAATTAAAAGCAAAGGCGTAGGCTGATGAAAAAGATCAAAGTCCTGGTAGTGGAAGATGAAGGTCTGGTAGCCAGAGACGTCGAACTGATGGTCAAGGGCCTGGGGTACTCGGTCATCGATGTCCTTGCCACCGGCGAGGAAGCCATCGAGAAGGCGCAGAAGTCCCGGCCCGACCTCATCCTTATGGACATCACTCTGAGGGGGAAGATGGACGGCATCGAGGCCGGCGAGAAAATCCGGCGGCTCACCCGCATTCCGGTGATTTACTTGACGGCCCACACCGATGAAGCGACCTTCCAGCGGGCCAAGGTCACCGCGCCCTACGGCTACACCCTGAAGCCCATCGAGCAGAACGAGCTGAAGACCGTCATCGAGATGGCCCTCTACAAGCACGAAATGGAGGTGAAGCTCAAAGAACGCGAGGAATGGCTCTCGACCATCCTCATCAGCATCGGCGACGGCGTCATCGCCACCAACCGCGACGGCCATGTGACCTTCATGAATCCCATCGCCGAGCGGCTGACGGGCTGGATACAGGAGGCCAGCATCGACCGGACGCTGTACTGCATCCTCAACCTCGTCTCGGAGGAGACCAAAAAACGGGTGGACTTCTCGGCCAAGGACCTCATGGAGGAAACCCGCCTGTTGGCCGACTACGGGCGCCTGGCCATCGTCAACAAGGGAGAGAAGACCCCGGTCGAGATAACAACGACACCCATCAAAGACGAAGCGGGCACAGCCGGGGGGCTTGTCCTGGTCCTACGCGACATCACCGAGCGCAGGCGCCATGAAGAGCAGCTCGTCTATCTGGCCATCCACGACTCCCTGACCGGCCTTCCCAACCGCTCCCTGTTTTACGACCGGTTGGGCCAGGCTTTTGCCCAAGCCAAGCGCCATCAACAGAAGATCGCTCTGTTCATGCTCGACCTGGATCACTTCAAGAGAATCAACGATACATTCGGCCACCACATGGGGGACAAGGTCCTCCAGGGCGTGGCCAGCCGGCTGAGGGCCTCTATCCGAGAGAGTGATACTATCGCCCGGCTCGGGGGGGACGAGTTCGTAATGCTCTTCCCCGAGCTCCACAACGACGAGGACGCCATCCCCATCGCCCAGCGAATGCGCCAGACGTTTCATCTGCCCTTCGAATTCGACGGGTTCCGGATCGAAATCACGGCCAGCATAGGAATTTCCATGTACCCCCAGGACGGGGAGGACGCCGATGCCTTGCTCAAGAACGCCGACCGCGCCATGTACAAAGTCAAGGAGAAGGGCCGGGGGGCGTTCCGTTTCTTCACGACCCTGCGCGCCAAAGACCAGGCCGGGACCGAGAGGATCTCAACTGCGGCGAAAGCCGTGCCCACGTCAGGACGGCACTGAAGCCGGGAAATCCTGTCACAATAGACCCTTCTTTCCCGCATCTTTATCCCCGATGATGTCCTTCAGCCGGGACTCCATGTCGTGGAAATGAGTTCCCGGCCAGTAAACCCGGCCGCAGGACGGGCAGATGGAAAACCCACCAGCATACTCGTAGACGAAGGGCGCCACGAGATTTTTGGCGCTCGTCCTGGGAAGAGGCTTGAGGCCGGCGTTGCAGGCAAGGCAACGGGAATAAGGAACGACCTCGCCCCGGAGATTGAAATCATCCAGGACTTCGCGGACCTGGTCTTGCCATCGCTGGCTCCGGAGGAGAAGGCATTTGACGCCTCGCGCCTTTGCGGCGAGGCCGGTATCCCGCGTCAGAAGTGCCCTCCCCTCCTTCTGGGCCAGGCGGAGAAGCTCGTCGTCCCCGGCCCGCGAGGAATAGACGGCGTCGAATCCGAGGATTTTCAGCCACTTGGCCAGTTTCCCCAGCATACAATCGACGACGAACGTCATGGCAGCGCTCTCATCATCAGGATAAAAAATCTTGTCGTTTAATTCAATAGCCTGCATTATTCATAAATTTTAAGTTGGAGAGAGGGAATCAATGAATGCTTCAAAGCCCGAGGAGCTGGACGCTGAGGCCGGAGAGGAAAATCATGGCTCCGGCCAGGGCATGGCTGTAGCGTTCCAGCCTGCCCAGAGAAACGAAGCTCAGCCCCCACGAAGCGAAGGAAATGAGGACGAGCATGGTGCCGACCGTGGTCACGGCGAAGGCCAGTGTCACCAGAACCACGCCGAGCATGTTATGCTTGGCGGCCGGGTACATGACGAGCGGGATCAGGGGTTCGCAGGGCCCGAAGACGAAAATGGTGAACAGGATCCAGGGCGTGATGTTCGCCCTGTCTTGACGCGTATGGACGTGGGCATGATCATGGGTGTGGGAATGCTTGTGGGCATGCTCATCGCCGGCCTCATGCATGTGCGGATGAGCATGGGGCCTGTTTCTCAGGGCGCGGCGCAGCCCCCAGACGAAATAGGCAAAGCCGAAACCGATGAGAAGCCAGGCGGCAAGGCTGCCGCGGGCGGACTCAACGCCTTCGAGCCGGGAAACGGCGATCCCGAGCGCGATGCCGGCGAAACCCAGGACGACCGAACTCAAGATGTGGCCGAGGCCGCAGAGGAAAGAGATCAGTAGGGTTTTCGAGAGTGACCAGCGCCGGGCCCGGCTCATGACGATGAAGGGCAGGTAGTGGTCGGGGCCGATGAGGGTGTGGACGAAACCGAGGGTGGCCGCGGTTCCGATGAGCACCAGGATCTGGTTGTTGATCACACTCTTCCTCTTAAAGTCCGGGGCATAAAAAAATGGTGGACGGTAGGAGACTCGAACTCCCGACCTCAGCGTTGCGAACGCCGCGCTCTCCCAACTGAGCTAACCGCCCACCCCCGCTTGCCGGAAAGCGAATATATTATTTACCACGATTGGGGGATTTTTTCCAGTCCGGAGGCTCCGGAGGATTTTCCTTAACCTGCATTATTCATAAACCGGGTTCCACGTGGGGGGAGGGCCGGAATGGACTCGCTCCCGAAGTCCCGACATGGTCGCTTCGTCCATCCCGGCCCTCCCCCCTAAAGCATTCATTAATTCCGTCTCTCCAACTTAAAATTCATAAATAATGCAGGTTAAGAGCCCAAAGAAAAGGCCGTCCCCTGAATCCGTTCCTGTGCCGTTTCCCTGATTTCTCTTCGGCGCGACCGGCGTATCGGTCGATCACCGGGACGCCGCCGGGCCCGATAGCAACAGAAGGATCGAAAAAAAACTTAACGCGGTTATAAGCTTTGTCGACACCACGTCGTTCTTTTTCTGAGGGATTTACATATGCCTTTTAAGCCCTCCCGGGACCTCGGAGGATGCGAACCGGCAGGGTGATAAGCGCCTTGAAGAGTTCGAAGACAGCGGTCATAGTGATGCCGATGAGGCGGAAGGGCAGGAGCAGCAGCCAGACAAGCGGGTAGAGAACAAGCGCCAGCAAGGCCAGGGGCCAGCAGATCACCAGTAGGATCAGCCAGAGAAAAAATTTTGCCATGGAATGCCTCCTTGCCCTACGGGTCGATCCCCAGGGCAAATTCTCATCTCATAGTTATTATACGCAGCTCGCGACGAAAAGGATCAATCCAGCGCCTTGCCCTTGGTTTCCGGCAGGCCGAAGGCGACGATGGCCGAGAAAAGGAAGAAGGCCGATGTCAGGTAGAACGCTACGCTCAGGCCGCGGCTTTTAGCCAGCGCGCCGATGGTGAAGGGCGCCAGCGCGCTCAGGCCGCGGCCGATGTTGTAGGTGAAGCCCTGGGCCGAAGCCCGAATCCGCGTGGGGAAGATTTCGGCCGTAATGGCTCCGAAACCGGAGAAATAGCCGGTCCCGAAAAAGGCCAGGAACGGACCCAACACGAGCAGGGCCGTGTTGCTCCGGACACTGCTGTAGAGGAGCACCAGCCCGGCCGCGGCGAAAAGGAAGACGATGTATGTGATCCGCCGGCCGATTTTATCGCAGATAAAACCGAAGCTGACATATCCCATCCACATGCCACCCTGCATGGCCAAGATCCAGGTCGAGGTTTTGACAATGCTCATGCCCCTCCCGCCTTGCGCCGGGCCCAAGCCCAGGTAAGCGGGGATCCAGGTGAAAAGCCCCCACCAGGCAAACATTGTTCCGGCGTTCATCAGGGTCGTGACGAGAGTGTTCTTGAGATAGGGCTTACGGAAGACCTCCATAAGCGACGCCTTCCGGGCGTGTTCGGCCTTGACAGCCCGCATGGTCCGCCAGATCTCGGGCTCCTGGACGTTCCGCTGGATCCAGACGGCTACCAGGGCCGGCAGCACACCCACAAAAAAGACGCCCCTCCAGCCGATGCGCGGCAGGAAGAGCGCGGTGATCGTCGCCGCCAGGGCGTAGCCGATGGCCCAGGAGCTCTGCATCAGGCCCATGGCCTTGCCACGGTGCTCGGCGGGCCAGGTCTCAGCGACTAGCGCGGCGCCCGAAGCCCAGGTCCCACCCATCCCCAGGCCCAACAGCACGCGGAACACGGCGAGCTGGACGACGTTCTGCGAGAGGCCGCAGGCTCCGGTGAAGACGGAGTAGATGAGGATGCTCCCCATGAGCGCCTTGACCCGGCCGATGCGGTCGGCGATCATGCCGAAGACGATCCCGCCGACAGCCGAGGCCAGCAGGGTCAGGGAAGTCATCAAGCCTCCCGTTCCGGTCGACATGCCGAAATCCTTCATCAGGTAGGCCAGGATCATGGCGTAGAGCATGATGTCCATGCTGTCGAGCATCCAGCCCAGCGCCGCCGCAAACAGCGCCTTGCGCTGCAGGGCCGTAATCTGCCGGTACCAAGGCTGAGGAACATCGTTCATGGTTCGCCTCGATCTATCATATTATCAGAGAGATAACCTCAGATTGTCCAGCCGGGCTGTTTCGGAATGATTAGCCTTTCCTCGTCCCGGGAATAATCTCTGCATTCCAAGTCGGCTCATTCCAACGACCGTCCATCTTCCCTCAATCCGAATCAGGACGGCCATATCCTCCCCCGCCCGGGGTTTCGATCCGCACCAGGTCGCCTTTTTTGACCTGGAAAGAAGCCTTGGAGCCGAGGCTCCGCCGGGTCCGACCCTGGATCAAGGTGTTCTTGCCCATTTTACCGGGCTGTCCGCCCTCGAGGCCATAAGGCGCAAACCTGCGGCGCTCGCTGAGGATGTTGACCCGGGCGGACGCCAGGAATTCAAACTCGCGGACGATGCCGTCCCCTCCGCGGAACCGGCCATCCCCTCCCGAATCCTTTCGCAACGAGTAACGCCGCAGCCGGACCGGGAGGTTGTGCTCCAGCGCCTCGACCGGCGTATTACGGGTGTTTGTCATGTGGGTGTGGACTCCGTTGAGCCCGTCCGACTCCGAACTCGCGCCCATGCCGCCGCCGACAGTTTCGTAGTAGGCGAACGGCCTGCCGGTCGCCGGGTTGACCCCGCCGAAGGTGATGTTGTTCATCGTGCCCTGGGACGCGGCCGGGATGCGGCCCGGAATGGCCTTGGCCATGGCGCCGAGCAGCACGTCCGTGATGCGCTGCGACGTTTCGACGTTTCCTCCGGCGACCGCAGCCGGCGCTAGGGCGTTGACCACGCTCCCCGGCGGAACGATAAGTTTGACGGGCCGGGACATGCCGGCATTGTAAGGCACATCGCCGCGAATGATGCAGCGGAACACGTACATTGTAGCGGACAAGGTGATGGCGTAGATGGCGTTGATGTTGCCGGCTGTCTGGGGGTCGGTGCCGGTAAAATCCACCTCCGCTTCGTCGCCCCTGATTCGTAGCGCAACCTGGATCTTGACCGGCCGGTCGACGATCCCGTCGTTGTCCATGAAATCGGCATAGGCGTATTCGCCGTCCGGGATGGCGCGAAGCGCGGCGCGCATGATCCTCTCGGAGTAGTCCTGCAAATGCTTCATGTAATCGTGAATCCGGCGCGTGCCGTATTTTTCCGTGACCTCAAGCAGGCGGCGCTCGCCGATGCGGTTGGCGGCCAGCTGGGCGGTGATGTCGCCCTCCCGTTCCTCGGGCGTGCGCACATTGGCCAGGATGAAGCTCAGGAGGTCACGGTCGATGCGGCCGCGCCGCACCAGCTTGACCGGCGGGATGATCACCCCTTCCTGAAAGAGCTCGGTGGCCAGGGGCATGGATCCCGGCGACATCCCGCCCACGTCCGAGTGGTGGGCGCGGTTAGCTACAAAATAAGCCGGCCGGCGCAATCCTTTGACGTAGACCGGCGAAACAAGCGTGATGTCGGGCAGATGCGTCCCTCCGCGGAAAGGATCGTTGAGAACGACCGTGTCGCCCGGCTCAAGGTCAACGTTGGCGATGGCCGCGGCCACGGACAGCGGCATGGCGCCGAGGTGAACGGGCAGGTGGTCGCCCTGGGCCGCCGTCTTGCCGCGGCTGTCGAAGACGGCGCAGGAGAAGTCCTTGCGCTCCTTGATGTTGGGCGAAAAAGAGGCCCGGCAGAGGGCCACGCCCATCTCATCCGCGATCGAAACAAAGATGCTCTTGAAAATTTCCAACTCTACGGGATCGACATATTTGCCTGCTGTCATCGAAGTCTCCAAGTGTGGTTGATCATCCGGATCATCCCTTCAGGTCATTCCTCTTCTCTGTCATTCTATTTTTACCGCTTTTGCAGCGTCAGGATCAGGTTCCCATGGCCGTCCACGCGGCTGGCGAAGTCCGGAGGCACCACGGCCGTGGACTCGTAGTCCAGGACCAGGGCCGGGCCGCGGAAGGCATTCCCCGCGCCGAGGCGGTCACGGCCGTAAACGTCCGCCCGATGGATTCTCCCGTCAAAGCGCATGGGCCGGCGGTCGATGCGGGCCGGCCGCGCGTCCTTCCCCTTCGCCTCAACCCGGGGAAGCACCGGCTTATCGGTCAGGCCGACCGCCTTCACCCGCAGGTTCACCACCTCAACCGGCCGCTTCCCGTCCGAGTAGCCGTAGCGGCGGAGGTGGAATCCATCGAAGGCGCGGCGGAAGGCCGGCGAGAACGGCACGGTCAGCTCGTAAGACTGTCCGGCGTAGCGCACATCGAGGGATTTGAGCAGCCGGATCCTGCTTTTAGCGAATCCCTCTCCGACTAAATCATCGAACGCCGTCTTGAGGAGAGGCTCGAACAGCCGGTCGAGCTCCGGGACCGAGACCTTGTCCCCGGCCTTGAGCACGGAGCGCGAATAGTCCTTGACTGTGTCCGAGAGCAGCATGCCCAGCGCCGACAGCACGCCGGCGTTCTTGGCGACGATGACCGCGGGGATGCGCAGCTTCCGGGCCAATGAACAGGCGTGCATGCCGCCCGCGCCGCCGAAGGAGAGCAGGGCGAAGTCCCGCGGATCGTAGCCGCGCTCGATGGAAATGACGCGGATGGCCCGCTCCATGGTCGAATCGGCCACGCGGACGACGCCCTCGGCCAGCTCGTAGATGTCCATCTTGAGGCGCGCCGCGAATTTCTTCATGATTCCGAAGGTTCGGTCGGGATAGAGTTTCATGGTGCCCCCCAGGAAACGTTCGGGGTCGAGCCGGCCCAAGGCCAGGTTGGCATCGGTCACCGTGACCTCTTCGCCTCGGCCGTAGCAGATCGGTCCAGGGTCGGCGCCGGCGCTCTGAGGGCCGACGCGCAGCGCGCCGCCCTCGTCGATATAGGCGATGGATCCGCCGCCCGACCCGACGGTATGGATGTCGATGATCGGCATCTTGACCGGAAGATCCGAGATCACGGACTCGGTCGTGGTCATGAGCGACCCCTCGCAGAGCGACACATCGGTGGACGTGCCGCCCATGTCGAAGGAGATGATGTTCGCAAAACCGGCCAGGGCCGCCGTCTCTTTGGCGCCGACCGCGCCGCCCGCCGGGCCGCTGAGGATCGTGCAGACCGGCGTCCTGCGGGCGCCGGCGGCCGAGATACTGCCGCCGTTCGATTGCATGATGCGCAGGCTCTTCGCTCCCAGGTCGGTCCCAAGCTTGCCCAGATAGTTCTCCATGAGCGGCGCGACAAAGGCGTTGATGGCCGTCGTGCTGGCCCGTTCGTATTCCCTGTATTCGCACAGGACGCGGTGGGAGGCCGAAACCAAAAAGCCGGCGGCCTCGAGATCCCGCAGGACCGTCTCCTCGTTCGCCGGATTGAGGTAGGAATGGAGAAAGCAGACCGCCACCGACTCGACCTTTTGTCCTTTCAATTTCGAGATGACAAGCTCTATCTCTTTCGGGTCCGCTTTCTTCAGAATGGCTCCGTCCGAGCCCGTCCGCTCGCTGATGCCGAAGCAGAGACTCCGCGGGATCAACAGCCGCCGCTTCTCGACCATGATGTTATAGAGCTCGCGGCGGGTTTGACGGCCGATCTCAAGCAGGTCCTCGAACCCGGCTGTCGTCAGAAAGGCCAGCCGGGCTCCCTTGCGCTCGAGGAGGGCGTTCGTGGCCACGGTCGAGCCGTGGGTGATGTCCAGGTCTTCCTCCAGAACCCCGCATTCCCGAAGCCCCCGGAGAATGGCTTCTCCGGGATCCCGGGGCGTGGACAGGACCTTGTCAATTTTCATCCCGGACGGGGACATCAGGACGAAGTCCGTGAACGTCCCGCCCGTGTCGATTCCCACTCTGATCATGAATTCAATTCTCCCTCATGATGATGCGAACGATCTTCATTTTTTTGTGGGTATGAATGTATTGGATTTAGCCCGGAATGTCAAATTCAGGCGGGCTTGCCCCGCGCCCTTTTTCCTTGCTTAAAGAGCATCTTAGAAAGACTACATTATACATAAATTCTAGGATGGAGAGACGGAATCAATGAATGCTCCAGGGCGGAAGGCCGGGATGGATGAAGCAACCATGGCGGGACTTCGGGAGCGAGTCCATTCCGGCCTTCCCCCCATATGGAACCCGATTTGTGAATGATAAAAAATTCTCGGCTTCCGGAGCTACGCTCGATTTCGGCGAAGAGAATGCGGCCGGATTTCCGAGACGGGAATTCAGTCCCGCCGGATTCCGCTCCGGGGGAAGGAGGCGGGCATCTTCGTCCGGGGCTCAATGATGTTCAGGCGGACCGACACCGTCTGAGGCGAATTCTCGGCCTCGGGAGAATGGACCCTGATCGTCCCGCGGTAAGTCCCGGCGCCGAGGCCGACGGTCAAAATGCGAACCATGACCCGTCCGGTTCCGCTGCCTGAAGAGGGCGTGCAGTTGATCCAGCCTGCGTCTTTTTCCAGGCGCCAAGTCAATGATCCGCTTCCGGAATTGCTGATTTCGAAGGATTTGCCCAGGTCCCGGCCGCCGGCGACCGAAGTGTGGAAATCGAGCTCGGCGGCCGAGAGGGAGATGACCGCCTCCGGCTAGTCCGCCCTGGCGTCCGAGGTAAAAGGCCGCATTTCGGTCTCGTATTTGGTCACCCGATCCACCCGTATCCCCTTCTCATCGTTCTTCAGGCCGCCGCGGCCGTTGATGATATCCCGCGCCTGAGTGAGCCAGCGATCGATGCCCGGAAACTCGGGGTAGTGTCGCATATTGGAGTCTATCGGATAAAGGACGTACTTGGCGGCCCAGTAATCGAGGGCTATCGGGTCTTGGCCGGCGAGGAGCTGGTTGGCCCGGAAGGTTGTGTCGGCCGGGTAGCCGCCGAGAGCGCGGTGCGAGACCCAGATGGCGTCTACGATATTGAGCACCGGGGTTATGACCGAGACGATCATCTTGCCGCACGTTTCGCCCAGGCCGTCGTAGTGCCGGGCGATTCCGAGACCGTCGAACATGGAGACCAGCCCGTAAAAATGCTTCACGGCGGCCGTGATTTCGGAGCCGCCGGTGTCATGGTGCTTGAGGACCGGCACGTTGATCAGCTTGAGGTTCTGCGCGTAGCGGTCGCCCCGCCAGATACCCTCTTTCAATTCCACCCGGTGCCCGGCGGCGGTGGTGAGACAGGGATAGGAGACGTTCTCATAGGTTCGGTAGCCGTCGGTCGTGTGGTCGGAAGGGCCTATGAAATGGGAGCCAACGGGATCAAGGAGATAGGCCGAAACGCGCGGGTCCCGAAAGATGTGGTTGACAAGATAAAGGAAGGAATGTCGTTCGTCGTTGGCGTTGGCGCGAACGGAATGATCGCCGCCGTAAGCGCTCGAAGTGTCGCAGCTCAAGCTGCCCCGGCCCTGGCCGTTTTCGATGATCACGACTTCGCCCGTGAAAACGTCGGGGTGGTCGAGGATGCGTTTGACCAGGCCGCGGACGAGGTCGGAATTGGTGCAGCCGCGGTACTTCCACTGGGCGTTGACTTTGATCAGGACGACGTCGTCCGGGGCGATGAGACCCTGCGGGCCGCTGAGAGACGCGGCGCGGGAGGAACGGTAGAACTTGAGGTCCTGGCGTCCCATCAGGTGGAGGAGAGAGTCCAGGCCGATGTGGTAGTGGCCGCCGCCGTCGCCCGTGAATGGATTGTCCGGGATATTCTTGATCCAGAAGAGGTCGTTCTTGGGCTCGTCCTGGGCGCCGGGCAGGCGGCGGAGGGGTGCCAGGAACGGCAGGCTGAGCCCGCCGGCCATGCGTTTGAAAAACTCGCGTCGGGTAAAACCCGGGGTCTCATAACGGGGTTTCATCGCAACCAACTCTCCTCCTTCAAGCGCAGTATACTATATTATTCCAATAGGAATTGTGTGTCAACGTCCGGATTTCCGGAGACTTTAGCCGAGAGGGGACGATGCCGTCGTTGCCACATTGAATTTCAGCCGAGGACATGCTGTAATATCTTCGCGCCGATGAAGAAAAGAGCCTTCTCCATTATCCTCCTGTTGGTTGGAGCGACGGCTGTCAGCCAAGCCGTCGGAAACCAGAGAGCGGCTTCCCCCTCCCCGGATAAACTCCGCGCTTTTTTCCAAAAGCGGGACGTGACGATCGCCGTGACCGACTCAGGTCTGGGCGGGCTTTCGATCATGGCCGACGCGGCGGCGCGGATGAAGGCGGCCGGGGTCTTCCGGAGCGCCCGGTTCGTCTTTTACAACGCATTGTTCTCGGCGCAGGGCGGCTACAACACGCTCAAAACAAGAGAGGAAAAGGCGGCCAAGTTCGATGAGATCCTCGTCAAAATCAACCGGGAATATAAGCCCGACCTGATTCTCATCGCCTGTAATACTCTGTCCGTATGCTATGACGCGACCGCGTTTTCCAGGAAGGCCGGCATTCCGGTCATCCCGATCGTCCCGGCAGGAACGGACCTCATCATGACGAGCCTTCAAGAACACCCGGACGCGGCCGTGCTGATCTTTGGGACGCCGACCACGATCTCGGAGGGCGCATATCTAAAGAATCTGGTTGACTCCGGAATCGCCGCCGGCCGGATTTTCGGCCAATCCTGCCCGGAGCTCGAGCTTTATATCGAGAGGGATTATGCGGGCGAAGAAACCGGAATGCTCATTTCCGGCTTCGTCGAGGAGGCGCTGGCCGGGCTCCCCGCTCCCCGGCCGCCTTTCATCGCGAGCCTCAACTGCACGCATTATGGTTATTCACTCCCGCTCTGGGAAACGGCGTTCAGCGAGGCCGGCGCAAAGCCGCTGGCCATTCTCAATCCGAACTCAAAGATGGCCGATGTTTTATTCCCCAAGGAGTATCCGAAGCGTTACGCCAAGACGGGCATCTCGGCCGAGGTCGTTTCTTCGGTCGAAATCCTCAAGCCGGCTATCGATTCCCTCGCCGTCTGGCTCAAGAAAATTTCCCCCGAAGTCGCCGAAGCGCTCTCGCATTATCACCGCCGATAGAGCGCCATCCGAAATCGGGGACGCCATTCAAATGACTGAATTTCTCCAAAACCACACTCACACAAAATGGAAGCGGACTTAATTAAGAAATCGGGACGGTGTCGTATTTCGACAGCGCTTCGGCGACGAGGAGCTTGGTGCCGACGCCGTCCGTCGAGGAGACGAGAACCGGGTTTTAATGAGAATTCGGTTAGGATCGAGTTTTATCTTTTATCGCCGTTGAAAATCGACGTCGTCGGGCAGTTCGTTCTTATCGGTCAAGGGGTCGTAGGGGAAATGGGCCGCCAGATGCTCCCCGGCTTCTTGGATGCCTTTGATCAATCCTTCCTGAAAACGGCCTCTCCGGAATTCCGTGGACATCATTGCCGTCAGATGCTCCCAGAAATCCAGGCCGACCTTGGCATGGATCCCTTCGTCCCCGAGAACGACGAACCGGCGCCGCGAAGGGACGAGGAAAAAGAGGATTCCGTTCCGTTGTTTCGTGTTCGTCATGCCGAGGCGCTGAAACGTCTTTTCCGCGACGGGTCTCACTCTCCCCCAGAAAAAAGGGGCTATGGAAACGCGGATTTCCCCCGACGTCCGCTTCTCGCCGGCTTGAATGGCCTGTCTAATCCGCGCGGGATCGATCGTCCTGATGAATTTTCGCCGATGCATGAAGGACATCGTTCTCTCCTTGGCTCTACCAGCCGCCGGAAGCTCCTCCGCCGCCGGATCTCCCGCCCCCGCCGCGAAATTTCCCGCCGCCGCCGAAGCCCCCTCCTCCCCGGCCGCCCGTGAGGATGTTGAACAGCAGCGAGAGGGCAAACGAGGGGTTGGTGATGAAGAGGACGAGAAAGACGATGACGCCGATGATGATCAGGATCGTATTGGCCGCGGATCGGCCCCTGGATCCGGCCTGAGGAGAAGGCCCTCCCTGATCCCGAGAAGTTTGATCGAGCGTCTTGCCGGTAAGGACGCTGAGGAGCGCATCCACGGCCCCCCCGAGCGCGCCGTCGTTATCGCCGGCCCGGATGCGCGGCGCCATGATCTCATTGATGATCCGGGACGCCTTGGCATCGGTCACCACGCTTTCCAGGCCGTAGCCGACTTCGATCCTGATCTTCCGGTCCTCCGACATGACGAAGATGATCAGGCCGTTATCGATGCCGGCACGCCCCGCCTTCCAAGCTTCGAAGGCTTTGACGGCGAATTCTTCGATGGGGTAGCCGCCGGTCGTCTTCCCGATATAGATGAGGATCTGTTGACCGGTCTGGCGGGCATAGGTCCCAAGCCGGATGTTGAGGGAACGGAGGACATCGGGAGAAAGGAAGCCCGCCGTATCCGTCGCCCAATCTTCAGGAGCGGACGGAATGACGATTTCGGCCGGGACGGCCAAGACAAAAATCGAACAGAGAACTAAGGCGATAAGAAATCGTCCGCGGGGCTGGAACAACACGATCAGAATTTGACTTTGGGAGCCGTCTCTGCGCCCGGCTGGGCCTTGAAATAAGCTTTTTCTTTGAAGCGCTCGCCGAACAGGCCGGCGATGAGAACCGTGGGAAAGCTCATTCTCCTGGTGTTGAATTTCTGGGCCGTTTCGTTGAATCTCATGCGTTCGACCGTAATCCGGTTCTCCGTGCCCTCCAACTGCGACTGAAGCTCGCGGAAATTCTGGGTGGCCGTAAGTTCGGGATATTTCTCGACGACGACCATCAGCCGGGAAAGGGCCGAGGACAAGCCGTCCTGGGCTTCCTGGAACTTGGCCAGGGCTTCGGGATTATTGATCAGATTCTGTCCCAGCTGGATCTGACCGACCTTGGACCTCGCTTCCGTAACGGCCGTGAACGTCTCTTTTTCGAAATTTGCCGCGCCTTTGACGGTTTCAACCAGGTTTGGAACGAGGTCGGCGCGCCGCTGATACACGTTTTCAACCTGCGCCCACTGAGAACGGACGGCCTGGTCGAGCTTGACCAGGGAATTATATGTCCCGATCCCTGAAACCACGGCGATGACCGCGACAAGAACGATAACGCCCAAACAACCTATCGCAAATTTTTTGTTGGCCATGTTTTTTTCTCTTCCTTTCCGCAATATTATAACATGAAAATGAAAAGAAAAGGGCGCAGCCGAGCCCATAACACCCCAAGCTCATGGTGGCGGGTGGGCGGGTCTTGAGCGAGGGTGTTATGGGCCCGGCCGTGACAGGACCCGGTTCTCTGCTACAAATAAAAAAAGGGGTAACTCCCGGCTTATTTCCCCTTGACGATTTCGATCAGGGCCTTGACGGCTGCGGCGTCCTTCGAATCTCCGAGAGCGTAGATAGCCGCCTTGCGGACTTCGGGATTGTGGTGGGTCTTGGCGATTTTGATGAGATAAGGAAGGCCTTCCTTCTCGGGCAGGTCGGCGAAGGCATAGACGGCGTGCTTCTGGACCTCTGTTTCTTTGTCGTCGAAGGCGATCTTATCCAGGGCCGCCACGGCCTTATGACCGGCCTTTTCGGCCAGGGCCTGGACGGCATCCTCCCGGACCTCTCCCTCCTTGGCGTTCAGGGCGATCTCAATGAGGAGGTCCTCGGCGGCGGCGAGCGTCATCTCGTTCAGCCCCCAGACGGCGTTTTTCCGGACCTTGAGCGACGGGTCCGACGCAATGGCTTTTTTCAGCACGGCGAGCGCTCGCGTGTCGTCCTGCTCGCCCAGAAAAATCGCGGCTTCTTTGCGCACGCCCTCAGGCTCGCTTCCGCTCAGCACTTTTTCCAGGAACGGCACCACGAGATCGGGTTTCTGGTGGATGGCGACAGCCCACAGGAGATGTTCCTTGATCTCCTCCGGACCGGCCTTCTCGTAGTATCCCTTGAGCATCGCGAGGCTTTCTGCATCCGCCGCCGGTCCCAGCCAGATAAGCGGCATTCCCTCCAAATCCCCGGAAAGCGTCATATTGCTGATTCCGACTTCTTCCGGCCCGCGCGCGCCGGCCGCGCTGAATTTCATCAGGACCGCGACCTCTTTCATCACCTTGATATCGGGCCCGCGGCGCCCCTCGGCGTCGCTTAGGGCTCTCGCCGCCGCTTCTTTCAGGGCCTGGTTGTCTGAGATGAATTTTTCGGTCGGCGTCCTCTTCCCATAGATCAGCTCTTCTAGGGTGGGCACGCTCGCGCGGCGGGATATATGGACCGAGCCGATGAATGAGTGTTCGCCCATGAGCCGCCGGATTGAGAACCCGACCCAGTATCTCCCCTTGAACGCTTCCCCCTTGGCTTCGCCAAACGCCCACTCCACCCGGCCGGCCAGCGGGTCGGACGGCCGGGGATGAAGGAAGACCTTCCCGGCTTGCGGGGCGGCGGACCATCCTGCGGCGGCCGCGAACGCGACCGCCGCCAGGACCGCCGGACCGATTCCGGCGACGCGTTTTATCTTTGTCTTGGAACCGAACACGTCCCTACCTCAGCCGATATGATCGATTTCTTTATTAGACTCGGCGTCCTTCTTCTTGATGATTTCCATCAAAGCTTCGCGGGCTTTGGGCGTCCCGATCTCTCCCAGCGCCGTCACCGCGGACCGCCGCGCTTCGTAGTCCGGATCCGTCTTCGCCGTGTTCAACAGGACAGCCACGGCCTCGTCGCTCTTCGTTTCTCCCAGCGCGTAAATGACATGCCTTTTGATTTCGGGATCCTTTTCCTCTGTCAGAATCTGGCCGAGAGCTTTGACCGTTATCCCGTCCTTCCGGTCGACGAGGGACGTCAGGGCCGCCCGGCGGACCTCCTGAGATTTGGCTTTGCGGAAAATGTCAAGCAGGAGCGCCGACAAGTCGCCCTTCTCTGTTTCGGCCAGGGCGTAAACCGCCGTCCGGGCCATCTCCTCATCCGTGCTGGTCAGGGCGATTTGGAGCAAGATGTCCCGGCTCCCTTCGCCGCCGTGCTCGCTGATGGCGTAAAGCGCGGCCCGGCGAACTTCCTCGTCCTTGCTCGCGGACAGGATCTCCTTGAGGTTGTTGATGGCTTCTTTGTTATTGTTCTCGGCGATCAGATACGTGGCCGTGCGGCGGATTTCCTGGTCGCCGTCGTTGAGCGCCAAGTCGCGCAATATGGGCAGAACAGAAACGTCCTCCCGCTCCGCCAGGACGTTCAACGCCGTCCGCCGGATCTCCGTCGACTTGGACTCCTTGAGGATCTGGAGCAGGGCCGTTGTCGCTTCCTTGGATTTGGATTCGCCGAGTGCATATAAGGAGTGGCGAGCGAGCTCTTCATGAGAGACCGCAATCGCCAATTCCTTTAAGTAGGGAATGAGCCCCGGGTCGTCCATCTCGCCCAGCATCATCAGGGCCGTCCGCCGGATCTCCAGGTCGACGTCGTTCCTGACAAGCTCCTTGAGCAGGCCGACGACCTCGGGCGATTTCTTCTCGGCGAGAGTGTTGATCGCCGTGCGTCGCACTTCCCGGGAAACCTCTGTGCGGATGATTTCGAGGAGCTTCTGGCGAACCTTGGGGGAATCGGAATCCTCCAGGATCTGGATGATCTGGGTCTTGAGCCGCGAGCTCGAGCTCTGGTCGTAAAGGTCGAGGAGGGTCTGGACGGAGTTTTCGTCTCCCATCTCGCCCAGGGCATAGAGGGCGGCCAGGGCGACTTCTTCATCCTGATCTTTCTCGAACGTCTTGACGATCGCCTTATACTCGGGCTTGCCGGCTTCGGCCAGCTGGTAGCCGAGCTGGACCATATTCGACCGGGCGTCCTCCGCCCAGGAGCTGGACGGATAGGCCTTCAGGAAGTCCTGATAGCATTTGAATACCTTCTCGGACGGTTCTCCCATCCGGTCCATGACATAGCATCTCCAGTAGCGGGCGTCGTCCGACCAGCCGCTCTTGGGATATTTCCCGAGAAACGCATCCAGGGCCTTGGCCGCCTCTTCCCATTTTTCCTCGAGAACGAGTGAGTAGGCCGCATTGTAGGCCTTCGCGTCCTCGGTCTGGGCGGCCGGCGCGACAGCCGCTGCCGGAGCGGCGGGCGTCGCGGGCGCTTTGGCCTTTGCGGCGGCCTGGCCGCTCAGAGCGACGGCCGGCCGCGGGAGCCTGTGGATCCCGAACGAAACAGCGCGGGCGATCGGAGCGGGCGTCGCCGGGACGGCCGAGACGGCTCTCGCTGTATGGCCTTTTATCCTGGCCGGAGCGACCTCGGCCGTCAGGCCGGCTGGAATGATCAGGACCAGGGAGATGCCGCATACGATTGATGTTTTTTTCCAACTCATGGTTTTTCTCCTTTCGTTTTCTTTTATCATGATGGGATTCAAAATTTCGTGATTTTAGCGTTCGGCGCCGGAGCGGTCCGGCTCCGGCTCTTGACTTGTTTCATTTCGGAAAGGTTGATCTTGAAGATCACGCCCTTGCTCTCGACGCCGAGCCTGACCATCTCCACGGCCGAGAGGTCGTTCTCGGATTCCAGGTTGGCGATCTGCACCAGGATCATCTCGAGGTCCGAGACGAGCTGTTCGAGCCGCCTCTGGTTCGCGTTCCTGAGGTCGTTCTTGAGGAGCACGGCCTCCTGGACCAGCTCCCGCGACATCTTTTTCTGCAGCGGAATATTGAGACCATAGGGGTCCTTGGTCTGAGGATCGAAATTGAGCAGGGCGAGGAGCACGACCTTGGAGCGGTCGAAATACTGGGATGTCCTGGCGGCTAATTCCCCGCCGGCCGCGGGTTGGACGATCGTCTGGCCTGTCTGCCCGGGCTTCTGGGCAACGATCCGGGGCCGGCCGATGAAGAACCGGCCGATCAGGATGCCCACGGCCAGAAGGGCCGCGGCGCCGACCACCCCATAAGCCCAGCGGGAGAAGAAAACGAAGCGGGCACGGGCGGGCCTTGGCTCCAGCGCTTCTTCCGCCGCGGCCGCGCCGGCTTCAAACCGGCCCTCCGCGTTCATCCTCCGTTCGAGCCGGTCCCAGTAGCCGTCCCAAAACTCCGGCCCGGGGTCGGGGACTATTTTTTTGTCCATGACTTTAAGCGTCCGGGCCATCTCCTCATATTCTTTAGAGCAGGCCCGGCAACCGGCCAGATGCTCTTCCAGGGATTTTTTCCGTTTCATGTCCAACTCCCCGTAGAGAGATTCCGCGAAATATGTCCTGAACTTACGGCACTCACTCATGGTTCGTCTCCCATTTCAGCCGGAGCCCCGGCGAACGTAGCTCCTTCTGAAGCTTCTTGATTACGCGGAAGAGGTAGCTCTTCACCGAGCCCTCCGAGATACCGAGGACTTCGGCGATTTCCTTCAGGTTGAGGTCGTTGTAATGTCGCAGGAGGAATACCTTCTTCTCCCGCTCGCTGACCCTGTCCAGGGCGCGCTCGATCTTCAGGCGAAGCAGGCTGGCCTCGGCCTCCTGTTCAGGCCCGGCTGAAAGCGTTACCGGTTCCGGCCCTCCACCCGCGATAGCCGCGCCGGCCGGCGATTCTCGGAAATCGGCCGGGAAAAACGGCTTTTTCCTAGCGTGGTCGATGACTGTGTTGACCGCGATCCGGTACAGCCAGGAGCTCAGACGGGCATCCCGCTGGAAGGTCCCGATCGAGCGATACACCTTCATGAAAACCTCCTGGGAAACGTCCTCAGCGTCGGTATGGTTGCGCGTCATCTGGAACGCCAGGCCGTAGACCCTCTTCTTGTAGGTCTCGACGAACTCCCGGAAGGCCGTCCGGTCCCCCCGGATGAGGCGTTCGACGAGAACCCGATCATTTTCTTCGTTCATCTCCACTTCCATACCCTTAGACGGCCGGCCGGACCGACCGGTTGGCAAGAAAACCAGCTTGTTTATATTTTAATAAATATTCTCCTTGAATAAAAACGGCGTTTTCAAGCTTAAAATCATTTCCAAGCCCCTGTTGAAGGGGCAGGGAAAAGGGCTTCAGCGACCATACCGTATAAATCGCGGAGGGGGGAAGGCGGGGATGGACTCGCTCCCGAAGTCCCGACATGGTCGCTTCATCCATCCCCGCCTTCCCCCTTGAAGCATTCATCAATTCCGTCCCTACAACTTAAAATGCCTCTCTTCCATTTTGTGTGGGTAGTTTGTTTGAAAAGTAGGGCAGGAAGAGCTAAAGCGACCATGAAGGGTTTACCTTGAAAATGGAGAACCTATCGCAGCCATTTTCATTCGTCGAGGGTGACGAAAAGTCATGACGATTAGCCTTCCCGAATCGTTTTTCTCGGGAACCCGCTCTTGCGGGCGGCGAGGATGTTTGAGCTAAATCCATATAGGGCAGAGAGATGTGAAAAAATGGGGACAGTTTTCCCATTTTTTGAACAGTCACTCGAGCCAAGATTTGCTGTGCGAGTTCCGCAGACGCCGAGAAAGAACGATGAGGGAACGGCGTTAAAAACCCTGGTAGGGAGCAAAGCCCTTCCTGCCCTGCTCTGATCGCTACCCATACCAAATGGAAGAGAACCAACCAGGCTGAATGATTTTTTCCCATTTTCGTGTAACCTTTTCTCATAAACGAGGTCTTTATCAATGAAAACGGACGAAAAAGGACAACCTGTGACGAGCTTTTCCGACAATCAACTCATGGAAGAGGTTAAAGACGGTCGGGTCGAAAAACTGGCCGTCCTCTTCGAGAGGCACCACGTCATGCTCTTCAACTTCTTCCTGCGCCTCTCCGGCAACCGTGAGGCCAGCGAGGACCTGGTCCAGGACGTGTTCTTCCGGATCCTGAAGTACCGGGTGACCTTCCAGGGGCAGAGCAAATTTACGGTCTGGATGTACCAAATCGCGCGTAACGCCCACATCGACCACCTGAGGAAGCGCGGCCAGGAGCTTCCCCTGGACGACCAGTTCGGGGAAGCGGTTAGCCTGGACATCTCCCCCCCGGACAAGCTGGACCGGGACCAAGAGGCCGCCCTGCTCCGCAAAGCGCTGGAGAGGCTCCCCCTGAAGAAGCGGGAGATCCTCATCCTGAGCCGGTACCAGGACATGAAGTACAAGGACCTCGCCGAGCTTTTCGGCTGCCGGGTGGGCACGATCAAGTCTTATGTCCACCGGGCTATCAAGGACCTGAGCGATATTTATCGGGAGCTCCAAGGAGGGATCGTATCATGAAATGCAGCGAACTCCAGGAAAAATTCGCGGAATATCTGACCGGTGAGATCGATGAGAAATCCCGGGCCGAAATCCAGGCCCACATCGCCGGCTGCGAGGACTGCCGCGGGGAGCTCGAAAGCCTGAGCGCCCTCTGGGCGAAGCTGGACGTCCTCCCCAAGGAACAGCCCGGCCCCGGCCTCCGTACCCGGTTTTATTCCATGCTCGAAGCCTATAAAGAAGGAATGGCCATGGAAGGGCCGCGCCGGTCTATCCGGTCGAGGATCTCCGGATGGCTGGAGGGAATCCTGCCCAAGAAGCCGGTCTATCAGTTCGCGTTCTCCCTGGCCATGCTGGCTGTGGGGCTTGCCGGGGGAATCCTCCTGACGGCCGGGAGGCAGGGAGCGAGCCCTGAGATCGCTCAGCTCCGCCGGGAAATCCGGGATATGAACCAGATGGTGGCGGTCTCGCTCCTCGAACAACCGTCTCCGAGCGACCGTCTGAAAGGCGTAAGCTGGAGTGCTAGGCTCGACCAGCCCGACGACAAGACCCTCGTGGCGTTGATCCGGACCCTTGATACCGATCCCAACGTCAACATCCGGCTGGCGGCGGTCGACGCGCTTTACATCTTCTACAAGCACCCCCTGGTCAAGGAAGGGCTTGTGCGGTCGCTTTCCAGCCAGACCTCTCCCCTGGTCCAGATCGCCTTGATAGACCTCCTGGTTGAAATCCGGGAGCGCCGGGCCGCCGAAGCTTTGAAACAGCTCATCGGGAGCGAAAAACTCAATCCCGACGTGAAAAAGCGAGCCGAACAGGGGCTGGCCCAGCTCATCTAGGAGGATAAACATGAAAAAATTCGCAGTCATATGCCTGGCATTAGCCTTCGGCCTGGCCGGAGCGGCTTTTGCCGACCGGGTTTACAAGGTTGAGGAAAAGGAGCAGATCAAGAAAACCCTGAAATTTGAGAATCCGGCCAAGGGGCGGGAGGTCGAGGTTGACAACATTTTCGGCTCCATCGAGGTGACGGGAACGGACGGCGAGAACGTGGAGCTCGTCGTAGACAAGATCATCCGGGCCAAAGCCCAGGAAAATGTGCAAAAGGCCAAAGAAGAAGTCACCCTCGACATCAGCCAGAAAGAAGGAGGCATCCTTTTCTATGTCGACGGCCCATTCCGCGGCGATGAAAGAGGGGAAAGGGGGCACAGGTCCCGTTTCTTCGGAACCCGCAGGTCTTACTGGCGCGATCCCGGTTACATCGTTGAATTTGACTTCAAGCTACGCATCCCCCGGAAGACCGCGGTCTTCCTCAGCACGGTGAACAGCGGCCGGATCCGGGTCGAGAACATCGAGGGCGGTTTCGAGGTCAGGAACGTCAACGGCGCGATCGAAATGAACCGGATCGCGGGTTCGGGAGAAGCCACGACCGTCAACGGCGGCGTTAAAATCATGTTCACCCGGAATCCGGAGAATGCCTGCTCCCTGAAGACAATCAATGGTCGGCTCGAGGTCTTCCTGCCCGAAGACGTCAAGGCGGATTTCCGCCTCAAGACCTTCAACGGAGAAGGATACTCGGATTTCCCAGTGACCTATCTTCCGTCCGAGCCCGCGGAAAAGTCCCGCCACGACGGCAAGTTTATTTTCCGGAAAGGCGGATTCCAGGGCATCCAAATCGGTGGAAAAGGCGGGCCGGAAATCCGCCTGGAAACGTTAAACGGCGATATCTACATCAATAAATCCAAAATTTGATTCCAAGGAGGAGAACATGAATAAAAGATTAAAAATCATTGGCTTGATCGCTCTCCTGGCTTCGGCCGCGGGAATGATCCGGGCTCAGGACGCGAACGTGGACCGCGTTGTCGTCCCCCTCAGCGAACCTTCCAAACCGGCAACAGTGAAGGTTGATCTTCTGAACGGATCCATCACGGTCAAGGGCTATCAGGGCAAGGATGTCATCGTGGAAGCCAGACCGCGCGAACGGGCCATCTACGAGAGAAAGGCTGAAGAAAAAGGCGCCACGGGGATGCGGCGGCTCAATCTCGGGAGCAGCGGCCTGACCGTCGAGGAAAAGAATAATATCGTCAGCGTTGAAGTCGAGTCCATAAATAGGGGCTATGACATCAGCCTCCAGGTTCCCGTCAACACATCGCTCAAGCTCGAAACAACCAATGGCGGAGACCTCGTTGTGGACAACATCGCGGGTGAAATCGACGCCAACAATACCAACGGCGCGATTTATCTGACCAACATCTCAGGCACGGCATTGGCTGAAACCACAAACGGCGCGATCAAAGTGACGTTTTTGAAAATCGACGCCGACCGGCCGATGGCCTGGAGCACCACGAACGGCGATATCGATATCACCCTGCCGGCCGACACCAAGGCCACCCTCCGGATGAAAACCGAAATGGGGGACGTCTTCAGCGATTTCGAAGTCGTCACTAAGGCCGTCCAGCAAAAAACAGAAAAGGACAGCCGTAAAGAAGGGGGAAAATACCGCATCTCCTTCGAGCGGGGCATCGTCGGAACCATCAACGGCGGCGGCCCTGAATTCACGTTTGAGACCTTCAACGGCTCCATCTACGTCCGCAAGGCCAAATAGAGGGCGGGAGATTTCCAGGGGCGGCCCCCGGCTGGGGGCCGCCCTTTTTTTTATTCCCTGCTTTCCCCGAATTCAAATTCGACGGAATTTAGCTCTGAGTGCATGTCAAACGCCGCAGCCTTTAGCCTTGAAGGTCGTGTCCAGGGACTCGATTTTGTAGAGAACGATTTTCGGGCCGATTCATTTCTCCGGCTGGAGCGTGCGCTTGAGGCGGTTCACGTCGAAGCCCTTGGTGGCGACTTTATTCAGCAGCTCCTGGTAAAGGGCTTCGTCCATTTGCGGTGTCCGGCATAAAATCCATAAGTAATTCCGACTCTGGTCGCCGACCACGGCCCACTGATAGTCCGGGTCGAGTTCGATAATCCAGTAGTTGCCGCTGAACGGCCAGAAGAACCGCACTCTGAGCTTGGCGTTCGTTTTCTTATCCACGACCCAGGCTTTGCCCTTAACCGATTTGAACTCGCCGTCGAGCGTCTTTTTACGGCAGGTGTTGACCACGGTGATGTCGCCATCCGGCCTCATAGTGTAGGCGGCCGTTACGCCGACGCAATCCTTCTGGAACCGCGAAGGGATGGTAGCGATTTCATACCAGGTGCCTAAATAACGCTGCAGGTCCACGAAGGGGACGACCTCGAGGAGTTTTTTCTCAGCAGAGATTGCGGCCGCGGAGAATCCGAAGAGAAGGATGGAGACACCGAAAATGACTCTCATGGATAAGCTCCTTTGCTTCTTTTTTCCATGATACACCAATCCAGCCATCATGTCATGACCGCAAGTCTATTCCGGCCGCCCCATCTGCCTCCCTGCCCATGACTAATCCGGATTAACTATAGGAAAAGCAAGTGGGGACCGAATACGATTCAACGATTCATTCTAGGTGCGTCGGAGAATGGCTTCCTTTCTGATCCAGAAAAGGATTCCGGAAACGATAAGCAGCCCAATGCCCAGAAGAGCCCGCTTAAAGTTGATGATATGCGCGATCGGATGTCCGACCCTGACAATTTCGAGCGTATCCGCATGAATATCCATGTCACCGCCGTGTTCGCGGCAGACAGAATTGAAGGTGCCGAGGACTTTGACAATATCTCCTTCATGAAGATAGTCGCCATAATAGGTGATTTTAGCAGCCAAGCCGGCATCGACCCAGATGGCGTGACCACTATTGTAACCGCTCAGACTCGCGCCTTCTTCGATATTTTTCCACATGTAGGCGTCGTCATTCAAGTGAATCCAACTTTTTACCCCCCGAACCATATGCTCCCCGATAACTTCGCCGGTGAAAATGACTTTGCGTCCGTTCCATTGGCCGGCTTCCTCTACCAGCTTGGCGCTGTTCACCACTACGGCGGATGAAACCGAAGCGGGTTCAATGTATTGACGGTTTTGCATCTTACTGGGAACCGAGGTCTCTTGCGCTCCTACGACCGGACAAAAGAGAAGAACCCAAAATACCAAGGCCCCGAGCGCCGGGAGGATCTGAAGCAAGGCTCTGTGTCGCATTATTAAGATTCGTCCTCCTCACCGGCCCCGGAAAAAGGCCAGGATGTAACCTCCGAGGGCAAAAATGCTCATGAATTCAAGCCTCCCGGCCCACATTTCGATGATATAGACGATTTTCATAAGGGCGGGCATCGTGGGAGACGTCACACCACAAGAGAGTCCGGTATTGGAGGCGGCAGAGACCGAATCAAATAAAGCCTGGACCGGTTCGTAACCGTAGAATACACCCACGATCGCGCCCACCGCATAAGTGATAATATAGAAAATAACGATCATCATCGTTGAATAGACGACCGGATCGTCGAGGACGCGCGTGGTAATGTGGTGCCACTTCTTGACCACAAAGGCGCTTTCCGGGGATATCAGCCGGCGGATGGATTGACGTATCGATTGAAAAATGAGTCCCATACGAATACCCTTGATACCGCCGCCTGTTGAGCAGGCACTGGCTCCGATGGCCATGGCCAGGATGATCCCGAGCATAGCCAGGGGGCCCCACTGGACGACGAATGTCCGAGAATAAATGGTGCTGAACCCCGTCGTCGTATGGCCGCTCGCGACCTGAAAGAACATTTTCCGGAATATGGATACGACATCGGGATAAACTCCCAGTTTCGTTAAACCGGCCGTCGCGAGTAACATGGCCACGGTCATGGTGATGAAGAAAGAGACGATTTCAATATTTTTCCGGATCTCGGATTTTTTCCCGGTCCAGACGGCCCAGTGCAGGGCGAAATTGAAAGAGCCGACAATAAAGATCACGGTGCAGATGATTTCGTAAATCAAGGAGTGATAATAGAGGATATTGTAGGACTGAGGGGCAAATCCGCCGGTTGACCAGGCGCCCATGAAGACCCAGACCGCATGAAAAAAGGCCCTGACCGCAGACTGGCCCAGGCTCATACCCACCGCCCAAAGAGCCGTGGAGCCGATGACCAGGTAGGTCAAGGAAATCAGCCAGATGGCCCGGGCCGTCTGTATGACGTTGGGGAGCAGTCGTTCGTCCTTGCCTTCTCCGACATAGACTTTATAAGCGCCGGCGGTTCCCCTGATGAGAAAAGTCAGGGCGATGACGATGATCCCTTGGCCGCCCGCATAAGTCAAAAGATGCCGCCACATATTCAGCCCGTTGCTGATGTGGTCCAGGTCCTGGAGGAGGAAAAGGCCGGTGGTCGTGTAGCCGCTCATGATATCGAACATGGCATCGATATATGAGCCAAAATGGCCCGACAGCCAGTGGGGAATCGCTCCAACGACAGTCGCCAGAATCCAGGAGAAACTGGACACAACCAGGCCATGCGCCCAGGTGAGATCCCGCGTTGTCTGGCAGAAAACCTCCGTGAACAGACCGATCGCCAGACAGACAGTGATCCCGATGAAAAAATCAATGGCCGGGTTCCATTCGCCAAAAGCGAGAGAAACGGCGAGCGGAATGATCATCAACAATCCGACACCGATGATGATCTTCCCGCTGTAAAGGCCGATAACTTTGAAATCGGCTAATCTTGGCCGAATGATCATTTTTCTTCTGTGACTCTGAAAATCAACACGTCCGGGCTAACCATCAGCGGCCGAGCCGCGGCACAATCCAGGAGACCAGAAAACCTATGCCCATCAGGAGAAGAACGGCCAGAACCTCGACTAGGATGCCAGAAAGATAAAGTCGATAGTTGCGCACGTCTCGCAAATTGAGATGGCTCAGCTTTGCCCTGAGCGTCATGCCGGCCTCAGCTCGGAATTCCTCAAGATCCTTCCCCACGCTTGCCGAAGATCCGGCTCAGCTCCTTTTCCTGTCCGATATCCGTCAGGGCGATAATTCGGTCGCCCGGTTCTATCCTGACGTTTCCCCGCGGGATGATCACCTTGTTTTCGCGCATGATCGTCACCAGAACACACGTTACCGGAAGGGTCAACTCCGAAATCATCTTCCAGCAGGCCGCCTGATTATCGGCCGGGACCTCCAGTTCGACGAGAGTTAGATTCCCCTTCTCCAGAGTATGCAGACGGATGATATCTTTCACCGTCAACTCTTCCTCGATCAGATGGCTGATAACCGAGGTGGAGGAGATAGCCCGGATTCCCAAGGCGTTAAAAACCGGCTCGTTCTTCGGGCTGTTGACGCGGGCGACAATACGTTTGACATTGAAATAGATCTTGGCCAGCTGGCAGCAGACCAAATTGTCGTCATCGTTCCGGGTCACGCCGGCAAAAACATCGGCGTGGCCGACGCCGGCGTCTTCTTGGCTTTGCGGGTCGCAGCCGTCGCCCTGGATCAGCAGGATATTTTGAGGAAGCTCTTCAGCGAGCTTTCTGATGACATCGGGCCTTTTCTCAATGACCGCCACATCATGTTTTTTCTGTAACATCGTCTGCGCCAGGAAGGACCCCACTTTGCCGCCCCCGCTGATAACCACGTACATGTTACTGCTTCTTTATATATTTTTCGATTTTGGGGAAACTCAGGCTTTTGACCGCGGCCAGTAGGATGTCGCCATCTTTCAGGATCGTCTCCCTCCAGGGGATGAAAGTGGACCCTCCCCTTGTGACCAGGTAGATCCTGAACTCATTGGGGAGTTGGACGTCCACGATCCTTTTGTTGTGGATCTCGGGACCGGCTAAGAACTCGATCACCTCAATGTCGCCCCGAATGAGGACGTGCTTGCCCAAGCCCTCGATCAGTTTGTCCATAATGGCCTGGACCGTCATCCGGGTGCCGCTCACATAATCGATACCCAGATACTGCATGGAACGTTCCCGCTCCGGCAGGAAAAGCCGGGCTACGACTTTCGGGATACGGAAGAGTCTGGAAGCGATCTCGGCCGACATGATGTTGGCACTGTCGGAGTTGGTCACGGCGGCAAAGGCACTGCATTTTTCAATCCCCGCTCTCCGGAGGAGGTCTTCATCATAGCCGAATCCCCTCATGGTGATGCCGTTGAAGGTGTTGCCCAGACGCTTGAAGGCTTCCTCATCAGTATCGATGACCACGATATCATGGCCCTTTTGAGCGAGCGCGATAGCCAGGGATGAACCGACCCGGCCGCATCCAATCACGATGATACGCACCATACCCTCTTTGAGATTGGATCTTATTATAAAATCTCACTCAAAAGCAAGTGCCCGCGCTTGAGAGCAAGTCCTTCCCGTTGCGGCATAAATTCTCATCCCAAAACTAGGGAATAGGCTTACCCGGCCCATAAAGAATATGGGTCAACTTTAGGAAAAGTGAGTTTAATCCGCTCCAATAATAAACAAGCCTCGCTACGCTCGCGGTATCGGTTCATCCTTGCGACGGCATTCTATCGAATGCGTCTTCACTAGATGTTGATGCGGATGGGCAGGATGACGGTGGTGATGCCCTTCCAGCGCAGCTCCCGCTGGATGGCAAAGGCGGTCTCGTTGTGCAGAATCCGGTGCAGGATGTTGGGCTGGCGGAAGACCGACTGTCCGGCGAAGACCATGGACCTGGGAAACTCGCGGGCCGTCGCCTCGCAAAGGCGGCTTCCTGTCTGGACGACGTCGGTCCCGAGGTCAAAGCGGAAATCGGCCGCGATGCCGAGCTTGCGGGCGATGTCGACGTATTTTTTCAGGGCATCGGCCGTCGACCGCTTCAGGCCCTCGACAGCGTCAGAAACCCTGAAAGAGGAAGCGTCCACTTCGGCTACGGAGCAGAAGATGATGTTTTTATAGAGTCCGGGGAAGCTGCTGAGGACGGTCAGCATGGTATGGACGCCGAAGCCGTTAAAACCGCTCACCAGTTGGATGGCCGTCATCTGTTTCGGATCCACAGGATCGTTGTTTCTTATGTCCTTGACCGGAAGGTCGGTCAGAAGATCATCGAGCTCCCGCACGGCCATCTTGACCTTGTTGTAATGACCGCGGATCTGGTAACAAACAAAAATGACTGTGCTGGTGATGGCCAAGGTTAACCATCCTCCGACCGCGAATTTTTCTAACGAGGTGATGATGAGGATGGTCAGGCACAATGTCAATCCCGTGAGGTGGACTGGGAGATGTTTCTTCCATTCCTTTTCTTTGTGTCGGTTCTTGATGAAGAAACGCGACATGCCCAGCTCGGAAAGCGAGAAGGTCAGGAAAACGTTGATCGAATACATGACGACAAGGGTGGAAATATTGCCATGGGAATAAAGCAGGAGTAGGACGGCCGCACCACCCATGAGGAGCACACCGTTCTGAATGGAAAAGCGGTCCGATAGGGAGGCGAAGCGGTGGGGGAGCCAGTAGTCCGCGGCCATATTGGCCATGACCCGCGGCCCATCTACGAAGCCGGCCTGGGCCCCGACCAAGAGGAGGGCGGCTTCAGAAAAAATGGTGACCAGCGCGAGAATCGGCCCGATGCTCCATCCGCCGAAGACTTTCCCCGCCAGGACGGCATTGAGCGTCTGACCGGCCATGGGCCGGACATCCATGATCAGGTAGCAGACCAGGATGCCGCCGGCGGTGACGGCCAGGGAGCTGGAGAGATAGACCATGGTCCGCTTTCCGTTGTGGACCCTGGGTTCGCGCATGATCTGGAGGCCGTTGGAAACGGCTTCGATCCCGGTGTAAGTTCCGCCTCCCATGGAAAACGCCCTCAGGAACAGGAGGACTAGGCCTCCCGTTCCCAGCGCCGCGACTCCGCCTTTAAGCCCGGTCTGGACATTGTCCGTCAAGGCGCCGATCTGGGGAATGTGGGCGAGGAGTCCGTACCCGATGAGAACGACGTGCGTCGCCAAAAAGGTCAGGAAGATGGGCGCGAGAATGGTCACGGACTCTTTGACTCCGCGGAGGTTGAGGATGACCAGCATCGCCACGGCGAAAACATCGAACCAAATCTTGTAAGGCTGGTATTGGGGGGGGAAGAAACTGAAAATAGCGTCGCCGCAGGATACGATCGACACGGTGATGGTCAGCATGTAGTCGACCAGCAGAGCGCAGCCTGAAATGACCCCGGCCCTCTCGCCGAGCGTGTGGGTGGCCACGATGTATCCGCCGCCCCCCGAGGGGAAATACTCGATGATACGGGAATAAGCATAGGAGATGATGAAAACCGTAAGCGCCGTTGCCATAGCCAGAAAAACCAGGAGATAGGTGTGTTGACCGAGGGCTTTGAAGGCCTCTTCGGGGCCGTAGGAGGCGGAAGAAAGGCCGTCTGCCCCTAGGCCGATCCAAGCCAGAATGGGGATTAAGGCCAGCTTATGAAAAAGTTTAGGGTCACGGATATTGCGCGGCGGACCGATGATGGCGTGGCGGATTTTATCTTTCAGCGATTCATCTTCATTCATGTTTATTTCACGTTCTGGGCTTCTGCTGGGCAAAATTCGTTTGAGAGAGAAACCTGGAGTATTTTCGCAGGTTTACTCCAATAATTCCTTTAAATCAGGGGGTATTCTATAAGAAACGGCCCATCAAGGCAAGCCGGGGAGACTGATGGAAAACACGCTCAATGGATGATACGAAGGAGACGGCTCCAGCGCGCCCTGGGGATATACTAGGGCCGGCGGCGCAGACGGTCTCTTGGGCGGGTTTTATGATGGACGTTCTCTTCCGCGCGATAGGAGAAGAAGACTATCTGGGCAACGATGAGCCGAACTCAATTCTCGCCTTTTTTTGGTCGGCGAAGCCGTCGACTTATTCGCCTTTGGAAGATTTGGCGCCGCCGGACGACAACGGCTGATGGATCTCCGACGCTTGGATGAATTTCTTCACGAAACCCGTCGTGCCGCCCACGTTCAACTGCTCGAACAAAAACGTGAACATCTTCTCGAGGCTCGCGCCGATCGCCTCCCGGGCGTCTTCCGGCAGTGCCCAGAAGTGTTTCTTGAACGGGCCGACCGCCTTTTTACGGGTTTTATAAAAGAACTGAGCATCGGTATCCTTCGGCTTGCGCTCGTCGGCCGCGTTGACCTTCAGCCATTCATACATTTCCCGCCGCAATGATTCCGGCACGGTCGGGTGCTCCATGATGAGGTTCTGGAAGGCCGTCGCCAGATGGACTTCGCACGTCCCCGCTTCTACGAATTTGTGGAACGCGGACTCGGGCAGCGTACTCGCGCCGTGCTGGACGGCGCCGCCCATCCCATACGCTTGGCGGGCCTTCGCGCTGAGGAGGCGCAGCACGTCGAAATCGATGGCCACCTGGGCCAGCGTCCCGTCAGGGAGGACGATGCCACCGTGGCTCGTGCCGGTCTGAATGCTGATCTTGCTGATCCCCAGTCCCGGACCGCGTTTTTCGTTATATCCCTTCATAAAAGCGTCCAGGTCTTCGGGCGTGCTGTTCTTCTGGCCGACTTCGCCGATCTCGCCGCCGACCGAGACCGTGACGCCCTTCGGCTCGTGCTCGCGGATGAACTTGGTGAAATCGGCGCAGAGCTCGTAATTCAATTTCTGCTGTTCGTCCAGCGACGGCTTGGATATGTCCACAAGAGTCGATGTGTCGATATCGACATTGTAGAAGCCGGCCGCTACGGCTTCCAGAATCAGGTCACGGATAGTCTTGACTTCGGACTCAGGCGAAGCCGCGTATTTTTTGGCCGAGGTCTGAAAGTGATCGCCCTGAATGAACACCGGTCCCCGGAAACCTTCCTTGATGGCCGCGGCCAACACCGCGGATGCATATTCGGCCGGACGTTGATCGGTGTAGCCGATCTCGCTGCGGGCAATTTCGAAAATGAGCGCGCCGGCATCGAGCTTCAGGGCGGCGCGAAAAACGGCGCGCGCCGAATCGTAGGCGAGCATGCGGAGGTTGATGGCCGGCACCGTGAACCGTTTCGCGACCTCGCCCCGCCCCATGGCTTTATAGAATTCGTGGATGGACGCCAGACGGATGCCGAGCGCCAGAGCGGTTTCCCTGATGATCCAGCGCGCCGCGGCCTTGGATTCGGCGTCGCCGAAAACGGCCTCATGAACCAGGCCGTCGATCTTTTCGGGGAGCAGTTTTTCGTTGTTGACGACGATGCGATCGGCCGTCTTTGTCACGGCGCCCGCCAGCCGTCCGATCGATTTTTCGAGTTGGTTCGCGATCATAGCCCATACCTCCTTTTAATAAATTCAGAGACCCATACTGAATCAGCCTGCATTATTCATAAACCGGGTTCCATATGGGGGAAGGCCGGGATGGACTCGCTCCCGAAGTCCCACTATGGTCGCTTCGTCCATCCCGGCCATCCCCCTTGAAGCATTCATTGATTCCGTCTCTCCAACCCTAA
>Ga0315288_10000403_pt1 | contig 54629 bp, 50 predicted proteins | sample YL17G11_20_MG_FD_203454 | JGI IMG/M metagenome (GOLD analysis project Ga0315288, IMG submission 203454) | Sediment microbial communities from Yellowstone Lake, YNP, Wyoming, USA - YL17G11_20 | ecosystem: Environmental > Aquatic > Freshwater > Lake > Sediment | place: USA: Wyoming | collected... | reverse complement strand
TTGTGCAGCTCAGCAGCTCGTGGGCGGCGGCGAGAGCGGAAAGGTCCGCATCCGTCTGCGCCGCCCGGCGCTCAGAGAACCAGAGGCCGAAATCAACGACAACGAGCCCGACGACGGCGATGATGGTAAATATGCCAACAAACATGACGATGACTTGGCCCCGTTCCCGGTGCAGCCTTGAGATGATGCTTCTCATGGTCCGCATCCTCCCGCATCGGTGACTTCCAGCTCTAGCAATCCTTCTCCTGAGACATGCCCGTGAATTGCGCCTACACCGAAACGGCTCATCAATGGGAACTGCCAATCGAAGGGTGCGCTGACCTTCACCGTATCACCCGGCATGGCGGAGGCGGCCGGTGAGCCGTCACTACTGTACGAGACTGTCACATCGGTGGCGGTAATGATGTCCCCTGCCCGCTCCGCGGTTCTTTGCTGAATCGCTGCGCAATCTGCGGTCACCATGCCGTAGCGCGAGCCCTCACGGACGGCGTGCTCAAGGGTAATGCGCTGGTTCAGCGCCAAGCCAAAATCGATGATTCCAAACAGCAAGATAAAGAAGACAGGTGCAATGAGGGCAAACTCTATCAGGGTCTGCCCTCTACACGATGCCCAGAGCAACCGTATTCTATCCACGCTATCTCTTCTTTAAGGATAGTGGCGGGGCAGACCCTGCCCCGCCACTACAACGTTGCTATCCTCCCGGCACCAGGGTGTCGAAGAAGTTGCCCATGGCTGTGAACCAACCATTTAGGGCGCCGGTGAAGAACGCCACCGCGACGACGAGAGCCACCGCTATTGAGCCCGTGAGGATGGCGTACTCCATGATGTCCTGTCCGCGCTCCTCACTGGCTCGGGCCTTCAGGCTCATCGCCCAAACTACTATTCGGTCTATCATTTCTTTGTCTCTCCTATTCTACTGCCAAATGGCATTAGACGCTCCACGGGCGTAAGAGGCACTGGACCTTACCCGCGTGTTGCTTAGGGCCGGGGCAACACCTGCTGATACGTGCGGTCCGGGGGTGCCGGTTGCTTTGGTCTCCCTATCCCTCGTCACCTCCTCTCTGAGGCGTGGCCGGAAGCTTTCTCAGCAGTTTCGCTTTCAGGTCCTTGAGAAACTCGTCACTGGGGTGGGGCTCCTCTTCTCGGCTCGTTATCTTCAGATCCTGGACGATCTCCAAGAGAGCGCCTAACTCCTCTCGGTACCTTTCGTGCTTGCTGAGACGGGCCTCTAGTTCCTCGCCTCCTTCCTCCAGAACCTCGAGACAATCAGTCAGAGCTGCGACAATGCCCGTCAAGGTTGCCATTCTCCAGCCTGCGCCGCAGGGCGCGCAAGGCACGGTACTGAGCTACTCTCACTGCCCCCACACTCTTCCCGAGCACACCAGCCACGTCGGCGTAACTCAGTCCGTCCACGAACCTCAGGACGATCACCTGGCGCTGGTCCCCCTCTAGGGCCGCCAGAGCCTCCCAAACCGCTTCCCCATCTAGCTTGGCCTCACAATAGAACTCAGACGGAGCTGCGATGTCGCCGTTCCCTTTGTTATGAATCGACGAATTATTCCGCTGAACACGCTGACCGTTCAAACAAAGATTACGGGCTATCCGCAGAAGCCACGCCAGAAATGGCACTCCCCGCCATTCGTAGCGATGGATGGCTTCGAGAGCTCGCAAGAAGGTCTGCTCGGTGAGGTCTTGGGCAACATCCACATCATTGACCATGTACAAAACATGTCTGAACACGCGGCTGACGCAGCGCTCGTACAGCTCGCCGAAGGCCTCTCGGTCTCCCGCTGTAGCCCTGCCGACGAGTGTCTCGTCGGCCAGGGACGCGTATCCCGGATCTTTCACGACCAGCCCCTGACCGGGGGAGTCGTCTCCCCTCGCTAGCAGACCCAGGCCGGCTAAAGGGCCGTTCACTAGACAATAACAAAGAGATTGCCAAAATATTACAGCTGAAGCGAAGGAATTGCAGTGTATGTCTTCAGCGAAGATGAGAGTCTTTCGGGCGTTTTCTAACCGAGAGGTACAGCCTGGCGCCATCCACCACGGCGATCGTCTGCTGGTCCCCAGGCAACGGGGCGGTGCGCGCAGCCGCTAGTACAGCTTGACCAGCGTCACGGCGTCAACCGGGCAGCGGTCCACGCACAGCCGGCAGAGAATGCACTCGTCCTCGTTTTGGGGAACGATCTGGGCTGTGCCGCCTTCGGCGCGGGTGAAGATGTCTACTGGGCAGGACGAAACGCACTCCCGGCAGAGGGGCTGGTGGGCGCAGAGGGAAGCATCGACCTGAAGGTTGATGAAGATGCCCCGCAGCGCAGCGGGCATCTCAGTTGTCGAGGAGAGTCGCCAGGTCCTCGCCGTCCACGCCCGGTCCCACCACGGCCAGCGTAGGCTTGGCATCCTGGAAGATGCGGCGAGCGACCCGCAAGATGTCGTCGGGGGCGACGGCGCGCAGCTTCTCCACCACCGACTCGATGGGCTCGATCTCGCCCATGGTCAGCAGCAACTCACCGGCCCGCTGGCCTAGCGCCATGGACGTCTCGAGGCCGAGGCGGAAGTTGCCGACGCTGTAGTCGCGCACCTTGGCCATCTCGTCCTCGCTCACCGGCTCTTCCACGAGCTTTTGCAGCTCCTGGCGGATGACGGTGACCGCCTCTCGCAGCTTTTCGGACGACACGCCGGCGCTGACGACCAGGACGCCGGTGTCCAGAAAGCGGCTGACCGAGGAGCCCACCGAGTAGGCCAGGCCGCGCCGTTCGCGTATTTCCTTGAACAGGCGCGAGCTCATGCCCCGGCCCAGGAGGTTGTTGAACACCATGAGCGGATAGCGGTCGGGGTCCTTGCGCGGGAATGAGACGAAGCCGAGAGCCAGGTTGGTCTGGGCGATCGGCCTCGCCTCGGCCGCCAGGCGCTGGGCGGGCAAATGCGAGTCCACGGGCACGAAGGAGGGCACGGTCTTGGCCGGCCGGTCGTCGAAGTAGCGATGGGCCAGGGCCAGGACATCAGCGGGGGAAACGTTGCCGGCTACGCTCACGACCAGGTTGGCCGGCGCGTACCAGGCGTCCAGATAGTCCAGAAAGTCCTGGCGCTGCAACACGGCCACCGTTTCCTCTTTGCCGGCGGTGCTCCAACCCATGGGCTGATCGCCGAAGATGGACTGACTTAGCAGCTCCCCTACCCAGATGCCCGGCTGGTCGCGGTTGCGGCGGATCTCCTGCTGCACGACAGAGCGTTCGCGGTCGATCTCCGTCTGATCCAGCAGCGGGTACAGGAGCATGTCGGCCAGGACGTCCAGAGCGAGCTCGAGCTTCTCGAAGGGGAGGTGGTTCCAGAAGCAGGTGATCTCCTTGGTGGTGTAGGCGTTGAGGACGCCGCCCGCTCCTTCGATGGCCTCGGCGATCTCCATGGCCGTGGGACGGCGCTGGCTCCCCTTGAACACCATGTGCTCCAGGAAGTGGGCCAGACCCTGCAGCTGGCGCTCTTCGGCTCGCGAGCCTGTGCCCACGAACAAGTTGGCGCTGACCGCCTGGGCGGTGGGCACGGGCGTGGTCACCACCCGCAGGCCGTTGGCCAGCTCGGCGATCTCCCAGGTGATGGTCATCCGCGCTCCCTGCTCTGGATAGAAGGCAATCCTTGGGACGAGCAGCGCCAGTATAGGGGCCGCCGAGAGTTACGGTCAAGAAAGGGGGGCAACCCAGATCGAGTTACGGTTCTGCTAAGGAGTCTGCGTGCTTATCTGATTCCCTGGGCGGCCCTTGACACCCAAACAACGGTTCCTTATGATGACCACGGATGCCCAAATACATCTTCGTTACTGGTGGTGTGGTCAGTTCCGTGGGGAAAGGCATCACCACCGCCGCCCTCGGTCGACTGCTCAAAGCCCGCAACACCACCGTCGTCGTCCAGAAGCTCGATCCCTACCTCAACGTCGACCCCGGCACAATGTCGCCCTACCAGCACGGCGAAGTGTTTGTGACCAGCGACGGCGCTGAGACGGACCTGGACCTGGGCCACTACGAACGCTTCCTGGACCACGACCTCACGCTGGCCAGCTCAGTGACCTCCGGCCAGATGTACCAGGCGGTCATCGGTAAGGAGCGGCGGGGAGTCTACCTGGGGCGCACGATCCAGCAGATCCCCCACCTAACCAACGAGATCAAGGAGCGCATCCGCGGCATCGGCGAAGAGAGCGGAGCCTCCGTGGTCATCGTCGAGGTGGGCGGCACGGTGGGTGACATCGAGGGTCAGCCTTTCCTGGAGGCCGTGCGCCAGATGCGCAAGGAGGAGGCACGAGAGGATACCCTCTCTATCCACGTGACCTTCTTGCCCTTCATCTCCAGCACCGGCGAACTGAAGACCAAGCCCACCCAGCACAGCGTGGCCGAGCTGCGCAGGATGGGCATCCAGCCCGACGTCATCATCTGCCGCAGCGACTACCCCATGACCGGCGATCTGGCGGACAAGATCTCGCTGTTTTGCGACGTCGAGCCGCGGGCCGTTATCCCTATGCTCACCGTCTCCTCCATCTACGAGGTGCCCCTGGTACTGAAGCGAGCCGGCCTGGGCGACTACATCGCCGAACGTATGCACCTTCCCGACGCCGACCACGATCTTGCTGACTGGCAGAAGTGGGTTGAGCGGCTGAAGAACCCGCGCGGTCGCCTTTCGGTGGCCGTGGTGGGCAAGTACTCTGAGCTGCCCGACGCCTACCTCTCAGTGAAGGAGTCATTGATCCACGCGGCCGTTCACCACGGCGTGGCGGTGGACATCCGCTGGATTAAGTCGGGCGAACTGGAAGAGCCGGGCGGCCTGGCGGCCCTGGACGGCGTCCACGCCATCGTTGTGCCCGGCGGCTTCGGCGACCGGGCGATCGAGGGCAAGGTGGAGGCCGCCCGCTTCGCTCGCGAGCAGGGGGTGCCCTACCTGGGCCTCTGCCTGGGCATGCAGATCATGGTCATCGAGTTCGCCCGCCACGTCTTCCAGAGCGACAAGCCCCACTCCACCGAGTTCGACCCTGACACGCCGTATCCCGTCATCAGCCTCCTGTCCGAGCAACAGGGGATCGAGGACAAGGGCGGGACGATGCGGCTGGGCGGCTACCCCTGCCGGCTGGTGCCGGGCACCAAGGCCTACGCCGCCTACGGCCAGGACGAGGTGGTGGAGCGTCACCGCCACCGCTACGAGTTCAACAACGCCTATCGCCAGCCTCTCGCCGACGCGGGGCTCATCCCGAGCGGCCTCTCGCCCGATGGCACGCTGGTGGAGATCGCTGAGCTGCGGGATCACCCCTGGATGCTGGGCACTCAGTTCCATCCCGAATTCCGCTCGCGGCCCAACCGTCCCCATCCCCTCTTTCGCGACTTCATCGGGGCGGCAGTCCAGCGAGCAGGCCTGGCCCCGGTTGTCGAGGCGGTGGAAGAGGCCCCCACTCGTCCCTAAACCGGCAAGACGATAGAATTGGTCACAGGAGAGCGTGATGCGATTGTTCCTGGACACGGCGAGCGTCGACGAATGCCGGGCGGCAGCCAAGCTGGGCGTCATCTCCGGTGTGACCACCAACCCCAGCCTATGGGCCCAGGCCGGCGGCGGGAGCTACCGCGAGGTCATCCTGGAGATCGCCGGCATCATCGACGGGCCTATCTCCGCCGAGTGCCTCTCGCGCGACGTCGAGGGGCTGGTGGAGGAGGCGCGGCGCATCGCGGCCTGGCACCCCAACGTCGTGGTGAAGATACCCATCGACGAGGCGGGGCTGGAGGCCATCTCGCGCCTGTCCAAGGAGGGCGTCAAGATCAACACCACCCTCATCTTCTCCACCAATCAGGCTCTACTGGCGGCCCAGGCGGGCGCAACGTACGTCAGCCCCTTCGTGGGGCGCTTGGACGATGTAGGCCACGAGGGGATGGACATGGTGGCCGAAGTGGTGGACATCTTCGACCGCTATCACTTCCCGACCCAGGTCATCGCCGCCAGCCTGCGCCACCCGCGCCACGTGATCGAAGCCGCCCGCGCCGGCGCTCACATCGGCACCCTACCCTACGCCGTGCTCCAGGGGATGCTCCGCCACCCTCTCACCGACGTGGGCATCGAGCGCTTCTTGGCCGACGCTCAGAAGGCTATGAAGACGGAACGTGTCTAGCGTCACATGAGGGGAGCCGAGCTGCCGTTGCTTCTGGGGAATGAACTGCACCGCAGCCTGAAGGCTGCGGCATTGAAATGCATTGATGCCACACCCTTCGGGTGTGTGGTGTCGTTCAAACGCTCCGTCACACGAGGGACTTGTGTTGACAAGCACGCTGTAGTATTCTGAATGCGCCTCAGATATAGCGTATCTTCCTCCCCGTCGCTTGAGCACTCGCCAAGCCAAACCACACAGGAGACCACAATGAACCTGGCCGAACTAGAGGCCAAGACGCGTGAAGACCTTATGGATGTGGCCAAGGAGTTGGGCATAACCGGCCACACCGCTCTCCGCAAGCAAGACCTGATCTTTCGCATCCTGCAGGCGCGTGCTGAACAGCAGGGCAACCTGCTGGCCGGCGGCATCCTCGAGATCGTGGACGACGGCTACGGCTTTCTGCGCGGCGATGGCCTTCGCCCCGGCGCCGGCGATGTCTACGTTTCGCAGTCACAGATCCGGCGTTTCGGCCTGCGCACCGGCGATTACGTGACCGGCCAGGTGCGGCCGCCCAAAGACAGCGAGAAGTACTACGGCCTGCTGCGCGTCGAAGCGGTCAACAGCGTCGACCCAGACATCGCCAAGATGCGCCCCCACTTCGAGCACCTGACGCCGATCTTCCCCAACGTCCTGATCAACCTGGAGACCAAGCCCCAAGCCCTCTCCACTCGCCTCATGAACCTGGTGGCGCCCATCGGACGGGGCCAGCGCGGTATGATAGTCTCGCCTCCCAAGGCGGGCAAGACCATGCTCCTCAAGAACATCGCCAAGGCGATCGTCACCAACTACGATGACATTCACCTCATGGTCCTGCTCATCGGCGAGCGGCCGGAGGAAGTCACCGACTGGCGCCGCTCGGTGGTGGAGGCGGAGGTCATCGCCGCCACCTTCGACGATGCTGTGGAGGATCAGACCCGGGTAGCGGAGATGGGCTTGGAGCGCGCCAGGCGGCTCGTCGAGACGGGCAAGCACGTGGTCATTCTGCTGGACGGTATCACCCGCCTGACCCGCGCTTACAACCTGGCCCTGCCCCCCAGCGGCCGCACTCTCTCCGGCGGCATCGACCCGGTGGCCCTGCACCCATCCAAGCGCTTGTTCGGCGCCGCCCGCAACACTGAGGAAGGGGGCAGCCTCAGCATTATCGCCACCTGCCTGGTGGACACCGGCAGCCGCATGGACGAGGTGATTTACGAGGAGTTCAAGGGCACCGGCAACCTGGAACTTCACTTGGACCGGCGGCTGGCCGAGAAGCGCGTCTTCCCGTCCATGGATATTCAGCGCAGCAGCACCCGCCGCGACGATCTCCTGTTCGATAGCGATACCTTTAAGGGGATCGTCCTCCTCCGGCGGATGATCGCCCTGATCGGTTCCAACGTCGGCAGCTCAAGCGAGGCTACCGAGCTGGTGCTCGATCGGCTCTCCAAGACGCAGAGCAACGCCGAGTTTCTGACCACCCTCAAGGAGGCCATGTAGGCCTCCCACTCCTCAAGTCGCTGAAGTCTCCACAATACCCCGGCGAGTTCCAGCAAACTGAAGATTTGCACGAGGGGTTGACAGATCGTGTATAATAGCACAAACTTTTGGTGCCTTAGCACGTCTGTCCGAAAGATGGCAGGCAAGGGGGCTGGAGACGAGGTGGTGGTGAGCCGCTAAGGTGCCTCTTAGACACGGAGGCACGTGTTATAAAAGGCAGGCTAACCCCTGACCCCGACGCTGTCGGGGCAGGCCGAGGCAACGAAGGCCAAAAAGCGGCTCAGCCCGCCGGCAGCCGGGCATCCCGAAGGCGCTATCTCCATGGCGTAGCGCTGGTTATCGTCGTTCTCGCCACCGTGTTCGCTGCCTGGCCAGGTTCGCGGGCCATCTTGCGCGGAGAATTGGCGGCGGAGAAGGCTTCTCTTCGGCAGGAATCGATCACTCAGCTCTATCGCGACGGCCAATTGCAGTCGCTTCCTCTCATCACCACCGAAGCGGCCTTGCGGCCCATGGAGGCGCTGGCTGCCAGCCTGGCGCCCGACAAGCCCAAGCCGGTCGTAGAGGCGCCGGCGCCCACCCCGGTCGCCGAACCCGAGGCTCAGACCGACGAAGGCCCGTCGAGCCAGCCGCCCCCGAAGCCCGAGCCCACGCCCGAACCGACATTCCTCACCTACACCGTGCAGACCGGCGATACGGTGGCCGCCATTGCCGCCAGCCATGGCATCCAGGTGGAGACGCTCCTCTGGAACAACCCAGACCTCAACGCCGACGCCGATTCCATTTCCATCGGACAGCAGCTACTCATCCCCAGCCGCGACGGCATCCTGTATACGGTGAAGATGGGCGACACCCTGACGGACATAGCGGACCTCTACGAGGTAGAAGTGCAGAACGTCGTGGGTTTCATCTCCAACGAGATCGGCAACGTCGATAGCGTATCTGAGGGCGCGCTGCTACTGCTGCCGGGCGCGGTGCCGCCGCCGCCACCGCCGGAGGTCACCCCTGAGCCCGTCTTCTTGGCCGCAGCGCCGGATGAGACGCCGGCCGACGCCGGCTCCATCGTTCCTCCGGACGCCATCTCGGTGAGTGGCTTCGCTTGGCCCGTGTACGGGCCGATCAGCGAGTACTACGGCGCCCCCCGCGGCGCGGGGACCTATCACCAGGGACTGGACATCGATCAGACCTACAACTACGGCGGACCGGTCGCGGCAGCGGCTCCCGGCCAGGTGGTGTTGGCTACTAGTAATGACTATGGTTACGGCACCTACGTGGTCATCCGCCACGACAACGGCTACGAGACCCTGTACGGGCACCTGTCGGCCCTCTACGTGAGCCAGGGGCAGTACGTGTCCCAGGGCGAGGCAATCGGTGCGGTAGGCTCCACTGGCTACAGCACCGGCCCCCACGTCCACTTCGAGGTGTGGGTGGGCGGCGCCACCGTCGACCCGCTGAACTACCTGCCATAAGCCCCTAGCGCCCCTTTTTCGCCGCCCTCTATAATCCTTTCGTGAGGAAACGTCTCCTTCTGCTTGCGCTGCTCCTGCCGGCTGTCGCCTGGACGGGCGGCGCGGCAGCGACCCCCACTTCGCTCCTCTACCTAGCTCTGGGCGACTCGCTGGCGGCGGGCGTGGGCGCCTCCGAGCCGGCCCAGACGGGCTATGTGGGCCTGGTGTTCGAAGCCCTGCGGACTGAGCCCGACTCGCCCTTCCGGGACAGCGACCTCGCCCTCTTGAACCTCGGGGTGTCCGGCGAGACCACGACCTCCATGCTGGCCAGCGACGGCCAGCTGGAAAAGGCCCTGGCGGAGATCGAGAGCCGGCGGGGTGATGCCGTCGACGGGAACGAAGTTGCGGTCATCACCGTCGATATCGGCGCCAACGATTTCATTCCTCTGGTGCAGGGCGGCTCGCCGTGCTTGCCCAACCCCCTATCTAGCTCCTGCCAGGAGGCGGCGGAGTCTGCCCTGACCACGTTCCAATCCAACTTCGCCGATATCATGAGCCGGTTGCGGGCCGCCGCCGGCTCCGACGCCCCGATCGTGGCGCTGGGGCTGTACAACCCTCTGTCGGGGACCGGCGGTCCCTTCGACGCGGTCGGCGACACAGCGGTCGCGCTGTTCAATGGCGCCGTCGCCGCGACCGCCGCCGATCCCGATGTCCAGGCTGGACTGGCTGACGTTCTTCCCCTGTTTCGAGACCGGGGCGCACAACTCACCCACATCGCTGAACTGCCGCCGGATGTCCACCCCAACGACAGCGGCTACTACCTGATGGCCCAGGCAGTCGTTGTGGCGTTGGGCTTGCCGGCGGAAGCCGTCGCCACTCCAGCGTCGGGCCTTGCGCCAACGGCCACGTTCAGTCCCCCGCCGACCGTCGGCGCCCTGCCCTCCACCGGCGGCAACGGGGACGATGATACGCCGTGGGCCCTATACGTTGGGCTGGCGGCGGGGGTGGTCGTGGTGGCGACTGCGTTGCTGGTGCTGGCGCGACGGCGCGCGGGCTAGCGCTTGTAGTCCAGGACCGTCACCTGCGTCTCGTGGGGCAGGCTGCTGCGGGTCAGGGAGAGTCTGGCGACCGGCTCAGCGTCGGCCAGGCCCATCTCCTTGAGGAAGCGCTGGAGGGAATCCAGATTCGCCGTGGCCTGAGGCGTCAGGTAATGCATGGGGATCACCACGCGCGGCTCCAGAATGCTCACCACCTCCGCCGCCTGCGTGGCGTCGAGCGCGCTGTGCCCGCCTACAGGCACCAGCAACACATCGACACCACTCATCTCCTCCAACTGGTCCGGCGTGGGCAGATGGCCCAGATCGCCCAGGTGACAGAGACGCAGTTCGTCCATTTCGATGACGTAGGCCAGGTTCTTGCCGCGCACAGCGCCTTTGTGGGCGTCGTGAAAGGTGGGGACGCCGGCGATGAACACGCCCGCGATCTCATACTCACCCGGGGCGTCGATGAAGATGGGCTTGCCGGCCACCGCGTTCCGATGGTTGTGGCCGGGGTGATCGTGGCTGATAGTCACGATATCGGCGGTCGGCTTGCCGATCGAGTAGCCGCTGGCCGGGCCGCAGGGATCGGTGAGAACGACACCCTCACGGCTGCGCAGGCGGAAGCAGGAGTGGCCAAGCCAGACGATCTCCATAGCGCAGAGGGACTAGCCGCTCCTCGAACCGCTGGGTTGGACGCGGGACAACGGGGGGGCGAGGTTGCGGCTGATCCTATTCGCCGTCTTCTTCCTGTTCTTTGGCGCCACGCCGCCGCCACCACATGAGGGTCGCTACAGCCGCGCCGATACCGGCCAGGATTGCGATCAGCTTGCCCTTACCGCCCTTCTTCTCCTGAGTCTCCGGGCTCTCTTCCGCTGCCATGGCCTCAAGCTCCTTCCATCTCCTTCGGACGATACGAGCGCACCCACCTGGAAGGCAGGACGCGGGGAGTATAGCAAAGGGCTGGTGGTGGGGTCAACAGGTGTGCGCTAGAGCAAGTGATTGCGTCCGACGCCTGAGGGCTCTTGAGACGCGATCGGGCGCACCGCTGTTACCGGCCCGGCGGTTAACTCTCGGTGAATACTGCCTGCGATTATTGTCAAGCTGTTGCTATCGCTGGCGCCGCGTGGCATTTTTGATATAGGAGAGCTATTCCTTCCCGGCCAGTTTCCAAAGGGCAGGGGGCCCATGAGAACGCTGTTCAAGCTCCTTCGCAACCTCAGGCGGAAAGAAGAGGGCATGGCCGGCCCCGCCGCGGCCATCATCCTCTCCGCCTTCATGGTCGTGGGCTCTTCCCTCGCCTTCGTCGTAGTCAATGCCGGCACATTCGGCGCCCAGCAGGTCACGGAGACCGTGATGGCCAGCCTCGAGAGCGTCTTGGGCACGCTTGAGCTGCGGGGGCCGGTCACCGTCATCGATGTCAACGATGACGGCGCCATCGATGAGGGCGACCAGATCGTGCTGGACCTGAGAAACGTGCCGGGGGGAGGCGCCGTGCTGATAGACCCCGCGGCGGAAGCGGGTTCGCTGATTGTTAACTACTCCGACGCTCAGGGTCGCACACCGGGCATCGCCTACGACGTCGCCAAGATCAGCGGCGACGGGGACGATCTTCTGGAAACGGGCGAACTGTTTGAGATCATCGTCAGGCCGCCGGCCGGCTCCAGCCTCGACATCAACGAGGTCTTCAGTCTGGAGATCGTGCCTCCCGGGGGCGCGCTCCTAATTGTGACTCGCACGATGCGCCCGGCGATCGACCCGGTGATGAGCCTGCACTAGCTCCTGGGCCCGAGCTGAAGAGCCTACTCTATCGGTATGCCCGCCAGGTACTTGGCGATGTCCTTCTTGGCCTTCAGGTCGTAGTTGCCCAGGATGGCGATTTCCTCCATGACCGGCGAGCCACCACCGTGGATCCCCGCGATCTGGTTAAGCGCCGAGTGGCCGGAGCTGATCGCGTCGCTCAGGGCCCGGAAGAGGCGATGCTGGTTCTCCGCCGAGATCTTGGGGTTCCGCATCATGTACTTGTCCAGCAGCGGTCCGATCTGCTCGTGGTAGAAGTCTCCCTCAGGGGGCAGCGTCGCCGGCAGACCGCCGGCCAGGTCGGCCACGGTCTCGTACTCGTGATAGATGTTCATGCCGGCGTGTCTGCGACCCACGTTGCAGTAGACCACATCCGGAGTGTAAGTCCCTGAGTCCTGTCTCTTTCCGTTCACGGAAGCGGCGATCCCCGCCGCGTACACCAACTCGGCGACGCTGATCATTTCGGCGAGCTTGTGCCTGACATGCTCGGCGCCCTCTATCCCGTTGTATTCTGCCACCAGAGCGGCGAAGCCCATAAGCACATCTGACGTGGCCGGCTTGCATCCGGTGTAGCTGTGGCGGTGATAGAGAGCGAAGAGCAGGGCCAGCATCCCCCCAAACCGCGTCTCACCGCACATGAACACCCTGTCCCAGGGAACGAAGACGTCGTCGAAGATGGTGAAGGACTCCGCGTCGCCGAAGGTGGCTATGGGGGCATTGAGCCTGCGCCTTGGTCGGGGCAAGGAAGGCCGGCACACCAGGTGGATGCCCTCCCAGTCAGCGGGCAGGGCGAAGGCAACAGCCCAATCGCCTTCATCCTCGGTGAGGAAGCGGGTGGGCAGGACGATGATCTCGTCGGCGTAGGGAGCGGCGGTGTTGTGCGCCTTCGCACCTCGGACGACGATCCCGTCGCTCCTGCGCTCCACGATCCGGAGATAGAGGTCGGGGTCGACCTGCTCGTGGGGTCGTTTCTTCCTGTCGCCCTTGACGTCGGTCTGGGCGCAGTTGGCGCAGAGGTCGTTCTCCTGGAAATAGGCCAGGTACTTCAGATATCGCTGGTTGTACTCCGTCCCCAGGGCTTGATCCATGGCAAAGGTAATCACGGAGAGGGCGTTCATGGCGTCGATTCCCATGCAGCGCTGGATGCAGCCGCCGGTCTTGTGGCAGGCAAGGCGGGTCATCTTCTGCTTGTTCAGCAGGTCGTCCACGCTCTGATGGATGTGGCAGAAGCGATTTATCTTCTCGCCGCTCAGGTGAGAGGTGGCGGTCATGATGCCGTCATACTTGGGGTCCTGGGCCAGGTCGTAGGTCTGGTTGACGATATTGATGCCGGGGGCCAGCCGGGGGTCGTCCCTGCCCACCAACTCCCCGTCGATGTAGACGTTGTTCCGCATCTTGAACAGCGCGTCCCGGTATTCCTGAGAGGTCCTCATGGCTCCGTCCTTTCAGCCGTGGGAAAAGCGCCTCGCCGCCGCACGGGGAAAACCCCCACACCTAGTGCATTATACTCCGCGCCAACTTTAGGGTCTGCTCCGCCGCCAGGCGCGCGTCTTGCCAAAGCGCAAGATGCCTCTACCCCAGCTCTCCCAGCACCCTCTCCGCCACCTCCTGCACCGCCGCCTTTACCTCCGGTGAGAGCCCTACGCCGGCCTCGAACGCCTTCCCCTCGACGCCGTAGACGATGAGCCGCGGCGGGAGTCGGCCCAGCGCCCGCGCCAACTCGACGGCCTCGGCGAGGCCGAAGGCGTGGGTCGAGAACCGGAAGAACTTCTTGGCGATGGGCTGCGCGTGGGCGTCGACACGGTGGATGGTGCCCGGCTCCGCGCCGGAGTGAACGGCATCGATCAGGATGACCGTGTCTGCGCCCTGCCAGGATTCGATCAGCGCAGCGCCCTCACCGCTCTCTTCTAGGACCCGGACGGGTGAGGGCGCTGCCTCTTTGAGGCGACGGGCGACGACGAGCCCTACCGCGTCATCGCGGCGGTACTCGTTGCCCAGGCCGATGATCAGCGTGGACGAATTGCTAGACGCGCCTTCACTCCCGGTCGATGTGCAGCGTCAGGAAGTGAGTGGCGCACGAGATGCAGGGATCATAGTTGCGTATCGCCTGCTCGCACTGCCACTGGAGCTTGTCGTCTGGCAGGTCCATGTGCTGGGGCACGAACTTCCAGAGGTCGCTCTCGATGGTCTTCTGGTTCTGTGACGTGGGCGCGACGATCTTCGCGTCGAGGATCACGCCCTGGTCATCGACCTGGTAGCGGTGATAGAGAATGCCGCGCGGCGCTTCGGTGCAGCCGTGCCCGGTGGCGGCACGCGGCTTGACCTCCACCCGCGGCTGGTCGGGCATCTCGTACTGCTCGATGATGCGTATCGCTTCGTCGCAGGCGAAGACCGTCTCCACCATACGTACGATGATGCTCTTGAACGGGTTGCGGCAGGCGGGCCCCAGTTTCACGTCTCGGGCAACCTGCTGCGCTATCGGCGGAAGCTTGTCGAAGTTGACGTTGTAGCGCGCCAGAGGCCCGACGAAGTAGGCGCCGCGTTCCTTGAGGCGCGAATGCAGCGCATTGGCGTGGGCGACGTGCTCTTCGACGGAGTGGTCTTCGAACTCGCTGATGGCGATGTCCAGGCCCTTGTTGGACACGAGCCGCCCCTCGGTGATGGCGTATTCGTCGGGGTGGCGCAGGGCCACGAACTCGTAATCCTGCTCGAAGTCCGGGAAGGGGAGCGTCGCCGTCCAGCGCACCGTTTCCAGCGAGGCGTCGCGTGCCCACTTGAGCTTCTCAATAAGCGGGAGGAGGTCCTTCTTGGGCGGCACCTTGTAGAAGCCGCCCACGCAGAGGTTGATGGGGTGGATCTCTCGGCCGCCGAGAAGGGTCATGATCTCGTTGCCCAGCTTCTTGAGCTGCAGGCCACGCACGGCGATATCGGGGTGGTCCGCCGCCATCTGGATAGCGTCCTCGTAACCCAGGAAGTCGGGGGCGTGGAGCAAGAACACGTGCAGGGGATGGCTCTCGATCCATTCGCCGCAGTAGATGAGCCGGCGCAGGGCGCGGACCTGGGGGTCCACCTTCACCCCGAAGGCGGTTTCCATGGCGTGAATCGAGCTCATCTGGTAAGCGATGGGGCAGATGCCGCAGATGCGGGCCGTGATGTCCGGCGCTTCGCTGTAGTTGCGCCCACGGAGGAAGGCCTCGAACAGACGGGGCGGCTCCCAGATCTTGAACTTAACGTCCGCCACCTTGCCGTCCTTGATCTTCACGTACAGGGCGCCATCGCCCTCAACACGGGCGAGGGTGTCGACTTTTATCGTTCTACTGTTCATGGGCGACACTCTCCTTGCGAAACGGTTCAGCCCAGGCGTTAAACGTGCGAAACGCGCGAACGATGTCCGCCTCCTTGACACCCAGGCGGCTCCACCACTTGCTCAGGGATTCCGTGTTGGGCGTCTCCATCGGCCCGAAGCAGTTGTAGCAGCCGCGGTTGTAGGCCGGGCAGATAGCGCCGCAGCCGGTCTGGGTCACGGGCCCCATGCAGGGGGTGCCGTGGGCGACCATCACACAGACCACGCCCCGTCTCTTGCAGTCGACGCAGAGGCTGTTCAGCGGGATATTGGGTTTGCGCCCGAACAAGAAGGCGCCGATGGTCTCCAGGAGCTGGTACTTGCTGATGGGGCAGCCGCGCAGCTCGAAGTCAACCTGGACATGATCGGAAATGGGTGTCGACGTGCCAAGGGTGCTGATGTACTGCGGCGAGGCGTAGACGATGGACACAAGCTCTTGCACGTCCTTGAAGTTGCGCAGCGCCTGAATGCCACCAGCGGTGGCGCAGGCGCCGATTGGGATCAGGAACTTGGAGTTGCGACGGACCTGCTGGATCAGCTCGACGTCGTGAGGGGTCGTGATGGAGCCTTCGACCAGGGTGAGGTCGTAGGGCCCCTTCACCGACGCCCTCGTCGCTTCAGGGAAATACGAGATATCGACGGCGCCGGCCACGGTAAGCAGCTCGTCCTCGCAGTCGAGCAGGCTCAGCTGACAGCCATCGCAGGAAGCGAACTTGTAGACAGCTAGCTTCGGCTTCGGCATCGTCAAATCTCCCGCGTTACAAAGAATGGCTGGATCTGGTCGAAGCGGAACACAGGGCCGTCCTTGCAGATGAAGGTGGGGCCGAACTGACAGTGCCCGCAGAAACCAACAGCGCACTTCATGTTGCGCTCCATGGAGACGAAAGTGTTTTCGCTGGGCACGCCCCGCTTCTCGAGCTCGAGCAGGGTGAAGCGCATCATCACCTCGGGGCCGCAGACCATGGCCACTGTGTTCTCGGGGTCGAAGCGGGCCGGCGGTATCAGGGTTGTCACCACGCCCACGTTGCCGCGCCAGCCGCCGGTGGCGCTGTCGACGGTGACTTCCACCTGCAGGTCGAACTGCCCGCGCCACTTCGGGAGCTCAGTCTTGTAGAGCAGGTCTTCGGGCGTGCGAGCGCCGTAGAGGAGGGCGACCCGGCCGTACTTCCCGCGGTTGGCCATGACGTGGTACAGGGCCGGGCGCAGGGGCGCCAGCCCGATGCCGCCGCACACGATCACTACGTCGCTGCCGACCGCTTGCTCCACGGGCCAACTGCTGCCGAAGGGCCCGCGCACTCCCAGGACGCTGCCGGCCTGGGGCTGGCAGATCTTCTTGGTCACTGTCCCCACCGAGCGTACCGTATGGATCAACGTCCGGGGTTTGGCGGGGTCGCCGCTGATGGAGATGGGCACCTCGCCCACCCCAGACACGTAAACCATGTTGAACTGCCCGGGGGCAAACGCAAATCCGGTGGCGCCGTTTGCCGGAAGGAGCTCAAGGGTGAAAGTATCGTAGGTCTCTTTTCTCACGCCTTGAACGCGGAAGGGGCTCGGCGCCATCGGGTCGGAGAGAGTTGCCATCATCGCCTACCTCTTCGAACCAGCGCCGCTGCCGTAAACATCCAGGAGTTGCAATCGCGCAGCCTGGAGCCGCTGTTCCATGATCTGGGCCGCCCGCTTCATGAGCTCGTACCCCAAGTCGTGGTCTTCTTCACTTCGGCCGCGAAGACATTTCCCATCGAGGGCGATGGCCCGTGTCAGTTCCGTCGCCCGAGCGTCGAAACGCCAGCGGTACGGGGCAACGAGCCACGACCACCCCAAGACTTCTCCCTCTCCCAGGGTTTGAATGATGACGGAGCCGCGCTGGGGGGCGGCTGTCTCCAATGCCACCTTACCTTGGCGGATGAGATAGAATTTGTCGGCGTCTCCGCCCTCCCGGAAGATCGTCTCTCCGGCGTTGAAGCGCACATTGGATGCGCAATCGACGAACAGCTGGAGGTAAGGCTCTTCCAGGCCCTTGAAGAAGGGGTGCTCTCCCAGGATCCGTTCCAGACTTTCCGTGGCCATGGGTCCTTCTCCTTTCTACCGGCTCTTGTCGCTCTTGCGGATTGCGCCCGCTTCCTCGGTGATGTCGATGGCAACGGGACACCAGGTGATGCAGCGTCCACAACCCACGCAGCCCGATGTGCCAAACTGGTCGATCCAGGTCGCCAGCTTGTGCGTCATCCACTGGCGGTAGCGGGCCCTATTTGAGGCCCGAACGGAACCGCCGTGGATGTACGAGAAATCCATGGTGAAGCAAGAGTCCAGCTTGCGCCAGCGTTCGACGTGCTCGCCTGCCAGGTCGGTGGTGTCTTCCACGGTGGTGCAGAAGCAGGTGGGGCAGACCAGCGTGCAGTTGCCACAGGTCAGGCAGCGCTTGGCGACATCGTCCCAGCGGGGGTTATCGTAGTTGCCGTAGAGCAGCTCTTTGATGCCCTTGGTGTTCATCGTGCGGCCCATTCGGCCGGCCGCCTCGGCCACGATGCGCTCGGCCGCAGCCTTCTCCGTCGCAGCGGCCGGCTTGTGGGGGACCTGGCCCAAGACCTCTCCGCCCTGCTTGGTCCCGATCTCCACCACGAAGTAGTGGCGCTTGGCGTCCAGCACTTCGGTGAGGGCCAGGTCAAACCCGGATGTGGCTTTCGGTCCGGTGTTCATGGAGACGCAGAAGCAGGTGCCGTCGGCCTGACCGCAGTTGACGGCCACGATGAAGCTGTCCTTGCGCCGCGCTTTGTAGACGGGGTCACTGTACTTGCCGTCCAGGAAGACCTTGTCCTGAACGGCGATGGCGTGGAGGTCGCAGGATCGGACGCCGATGAACGCGAGCTTGCCTGCATTCTCGGCCCCTTCCTCGATCTTGAAGCCATTGCCACCCGTCTTGGCTCGCCACAGGCGAACCACGGAAGGGTGGAGGAAGTTCTTCCAGGAGGTGGGGCCTTTTGTGTAGCCGAAGAGCGCCCCATCGGCACGCTTCTTGAGACGATAGGTGCCGCCGTCCTGTTCGTCCGTCCACCCGACGGGCGCATCTGCAACGGAGGTCAGATCGTCGTAGACAATGGCACGGTCCCGAACCGTTGGTCCGAGAACCCGAAAGCCTCTCTTGCTCAGAACATCAAGCAGCGACTGGAGATGGTCGCGCTCTAAAACGGCCGGCTCGGCGCTTTGTGAGGGATTTCCCATGGTTCTCCTTTCGATGGTCATGAGCGAAGCCGTCTGCTAGTGTGGTCGTTCTCCGTCAGGAATGGGCGAGGGTCCCCGCCCGGGCGCCGGTCGGCGCCAAATCCGTAGCGGGTTCTGGTGAGGGTCTGCCGAGGTGCTGGATGAGAGGCTCATGGCCTTCAAAAGAAGCCCTCTCCGCCATAGCAGCCCGATCCTACTCCACCGCACGGGTTGGAGCAAGGGGAGGGAGCGTCCGGCGCCCGCCGCGCCGCTGGTCTTGGGTGGCATCGCCATCGCCGGCGTCATCCGCAGCCGCCGGTCTGAGAGGACAGTGGAGGCTGAGAAGCCTCGCAGCTACGCGGGCTCCCGCTGGAGGTTGAGGGCGAGCAGGCGGGCGGGCGACGATCGCTACATTCTCTGAGGATTCGCCGCGCCGATGGCGAGCCAACCACGTCGACTATAGTGCCGAGATCGTTTCTAGGTCGCTTCGCGTCTGCTCAATGATGGCCTGATAACATTCGTCGCAGAATCTTCTGGGTGCTTCGAAGGCCACCCTAAGCTGGGGAATTGCGATGCAGGTCTGACCCTTTGAGAAAGCCGCGTGACAGCGCGAGCATTCCGACTTCCTACCAACCGTTACGCGTTTAGGTCTCCCGTTGGCCCCCCCGATCAGGGACGGAACCGGACCTCTAGGATTGGCTCGTTTCATAGTCAGACTTCGCCTTGTGGACACGCCGGACTACAGTCTGCAGGATGTCGTCGAGGCTTTCCAGAACGTCCTTCAATTCATCGGTGGTTGCGTCCGCGCGATCCTTGCCAAGGCGCCTGTTGATTTCAGCGTTCACCACCATCACGGCGCAAACGTAGTTAGTCTTTCCAGTAAGTCCGAGCGACACGTACCTATAAGGGAGTTCCACACCATTCATAGAGAGTTCAACGTTGTTCAGGACGAGTTTCGCCAAGCGCTGCGCCTGCTCGTATAGCCGTCCCTTCGCAGCTTGCCACTCGCGCTGAGGCTGCACCAGGAACGGTTCCGTCGGAGCACGCCTCCGCATCGAGGGCCTCTTAGCGCTGTTGACCATCTCTTCAGCCTGACTCGGATCGAGCCCCAGCAACTTGAGGCGCTCCCGAAGGTCTTCAACGATCTGGCGGTCATCAAGGGCTGTGAAGTCCTCCTCCCACAGGGAGTCCACAATCTCGTCGCGGACAACCACCCGTTCCGATGCCGTCAGTCTAGCGGCTCCCGAGGCGACAACTGCTGGTACTTCTGGCTCCGCCCCACCGATAACCTTATCCCAGAACGCCTGGTCGTCGCTCTCGAACTCCTTGAACTCCTGTAACCGCGCGTCTAGGTTCATGCCCAGGTGCGTGACGATGTGCCCAACGTTGTCGGGGTGCGTGGGGTCGTTCGGTACGACGACACGCATGATCCGCCCCACGAACTGAATGTATGGTGCAAGGCTTCTGAATGGCCGGAAGATCGCGGCCACGCTCAGTTTGGGATGGTCGAAGCCCTCTCCAAGCATCTGAACCTGAATAACGCAATCGAGCGTGCCGCTGTAAAGATCAGTTAGCACTTTCGCTTGTTCATCCTCGTTCTGTTTGCTGTGGATGACGCTAGCGCTGTACCCGCGCTCCTGATAGAGGGACCGGACTTCCCGGGCATGGTTGATAGAGCAAGCAACGGCGATGAGTTGATGACGCGTGCCGCTCTGCCGGAGTTCCTCCAGTTTCTCCAGGCTCGTGTCAACGATGTGCTGGTTACACGGACGCGCCAGCGCCACGTTCCGGCTGAACCAGTCTTCTTCCTTTAGCTTTAGAACCTCATCGAGGGTATAAGATCGCCCGGCCTGATCGGTGAAGCTTAGTTCGATCACGGCGGGTGCTACGTAGCTCGCCTTCAGGCGCTTGATGTAACCCTTAAGGGTTGCGCTACGGAACGAGTACCGGTACACGAGCTCGCCATCGAGTTCCTGTCGGTCGCTCCGAAATGGCGTGGCCGTTAGCAGGACCACCTTGGCATCAGGGAACCGTTCGATCACCTTCTGCCAACTGGCGGCAGCGCTATGATGCGCTTCGTCGACAATGATCATGTCGAAGAAGGCGTCGGGGAACTGATTCAGCCACTTATCGGCGTCAGTTGCAAGCTGCTGGATGTTGGTCACGACAATGTGCGAGTCGGTGGCAACGGAGACGTTTCCGCTATCAAGCGTGCACACAAACGGCCCAGCAATCATCTGTTCAGGACTCAACACTCCGGTCTTGCGCCAAAAGCACTTCTGTCGGTTCGTCACGTCCATTGCTTCATAGAGGCCACGTTTGATGGTGAGGTTGGGCGCGACAACGAGAACACGCCCCTTTGAGAGCCCCAGGGGGAGGAGGGCCGCCAGCCCGGTCTTACCGCAGCCAACCGGAATCTGCAAGATCGCCTTGTTCCTTCCTGCCTGGAAGAACTCATACGTGCGGACATAGCCGTCGCGCTGGGGGTCACGTAGCGCAGCGTTCTCTTCAACGTTGAATTCCAGGTTTAGGAAGAAGGTTTCAAGAGGCTGGTTCGCTTTGACCCACGCATCGATGCCAGCTTTCTCGAAGGTCCACTTCGTCCCGATCTTTCGAGCCGGTATGCGGCCTTCGCGCGCGAGGTTGTATAGGGCGGTCTTACCTATGCCCAGGTAGGCTGCAGTTTCGTCTAGCGAGAGCCACTTACTCTCGACTGACATCGTTCACCATTTGCTAACAGATGATATCAGAAGGCGGTTAATGAGGCGAGCAGGCTCCGGCGTCTGAGCCTCGACCCTGCTCGCCTCGAACGGCCGCGCAGAAGGGGCTGCGACGGAAGGCGTCGATGCGGGGCGAGGTCCACGTGCGGCGGTTCGGCTACGTCTGGCAGTGGCGGCAGAAGTTGGTGATGCGCTGGCCGGCCGTGATCTCGGTGATGGCCGCGCCGCAGTTGGGGCAGGGCTGGCCGCCGCGACGGTGCACCTTCAGGTGCTCGCGGTACTCCTCTACGGGCAGGTCTTCCTTCTCCATGCGCTCCGTCACGATGGCGGCGGCCTCGCTCAGCACCGAACGGATCGCTCGATGGAGCCGGCCCTCGTCCTCCGGCGATAGCTCCGTGCGCCTGCGATAGGGGTGGAGGCCGGCGGCGAACAGGATCTCGTCGGCGTAGGCGTTGCCGATGCCCGCGACGCAGGTCTCGTTCAGAAGGACGCTCTTGATCTGGCCGCGGAACCGCCGCAGCCGGGCGCGGAACGCCTCCTCGGTCAGTTCGTCCGACAGGGGCTCGGGACCCAATTCCAGGTAGCGCGGCACGCCGCTGAAGTCGCCGCCGCGCACCAAGTAGACCTTCCCCATCAGCCGGTCGTCGAAGTAGCGCAGCTCGTGGCCGCCGGCCAGAGCGAGGGCGAAGCAGGTCTTGGCCCGTCGCTTCTGCTCCGGCGGGCAGTACTGGAAGCGCCCGGTGAGCATGCTGTGGATGGCCAGGGTGCAGTCGCCCTGTTCGATGGGAAACAGGAGATACTTGCCGCGTCGCCCGATCGGCCCGAAGGCGCTGCCCCGCAGGGCTGTGACGAAGTCTTCCTTGGGGGCGCGCACCACCAGCGGAATGAGCACGGTCGCCTCCACGATAGGCACGCCCACGATGCGCCGGTTGAAGTAGGAGCGATACGCCTCCAGGTCCGGCAGCTCGGGCATAGGACTAGGCGGGCTTCACGTAGCGGGGGTAGGAGCCGAAGACGCGAAAGAGGGACGAAAGCGCCTGCACCTTGGCCAGCGCCTCGGCCACCTTGGGGTCGCTGCGGTGGCCGGCCAGATCGAGCAGGAAGATGTACTCGCCCAGGCGCTCCTTGGTGGGGCGCGATTCGACCTTCGTCAGGTTGATACCGTGGTTGGAGAACTCCTGCAGGGCGGCCACCAGCAGGCCGGGCCGGTCATCGGCGAAGGAGAAGGCCAGCGAGGTCTTGTCGTTGCCGGTGGCCGGATGGTCGGATTCGGCCAGCACCACGAAGCGGGTGAGATTGTCGGGTCGGTCCTGGATGCCGCGGGCCAGTATCTCCGCCCCATAGAGCTGGGCGGCGCGACGGGTGGCGATAGCGGCTGCGCCCTCGCGGGCCATCATCTCCTCCACGGCCGCCGCGGTGGAGAGGGCGGCCACCACCTCTGCCTTGGGGAAACAGCGCTCCACGAAGCGGCGGCACTGGGCCAGGGCCTGGGGATGGGAGAAGAGCGCCTTGACCTCGGCGGCCTGGGCGCCCGGCCGCACCAGCAGGTAGTGCTCGATGGGCAGGACGAGCTCGCGGCGGATGGAGAGGCGCGACTCGTGGATCAGAATGTCCAGCGTATCGGTGACCGACCCTTCGATGCTGTTCTCGATGGCCACCACACCCTCATCCGCCATGCCGGAACCGACGGCCGCAGCTACGGCGGCCACGCTGGCGAAGGGCAGGAGGTGGGCAGCGGCATCGTAGAGGAGGGCGGCCTCTTCGGTGAAGGTGCCCGGCGGCCCCAGAAAAGCGACTCGCTTCTCGGTCATTCCCCTTCCCGGGTAGCGATCGAGGGCTTGTCGCCGGCCAAGACGGCCCGCAGGGCGTCCTCGCTCTCGCGGCGGGTAACCGCCACCACCTCGTCGCCGGCGCGCACCACCGTATCGGCGTTGGGGATACGTGGCGTTCCCTCTTCGTCGATGGTCAGAATGATCAGGGACTGCTGGGGCAGGAGCAGCTCTCTGATCCGCTTCCCCTCGACGACGGAATTGTGTGGTATCTTCACCTCCACGAGCTCCAGGCCGCCGCCGCGCAGGGTCATGAGGGGGATGAGAGGGTGAGAGGGAAGCTCTTGCTCGATGTGGGCGAGGATGACGGCGGTGGAGCTGACGGTGGTGTCGATGCCCATCTTCTTGAAGATGGTCTCGTTCTTGGGGTTGTTGATGCGGGACACGGCCCGCGGCACAGCGAACTTGCTCTTGGCTACCTGGCAGGCCACCAGGTTGTCCTCGTCGTCGCCCGTCACGGCGACGAACAGGTCGACGCGCCCGGTGCCGGCCGCCTCCAGGGTGGTGCCTTCGCAGCCGTCGCCCCGCAGGACGATGTCGCCCAGTTCGGCGGCGATCTGCTCGCAGCGGGCGGCTTCCTTCTCGATGATCAGCACCTCGTGGCCGTCCTCCACCAGCTGCTTGGCCAAGTAGTAGCCCACCTTGCCGCCGCCGACGATCATGATGTACATCCTACCCCTCCCCGGCCGGCGGAGACGCCGGCTCCCTCTCCAGGGCCTCCTTCAGCAGCCGCGCGCCGACCCGCGTGGGGCTCATCGTCTCCAGCCCCAGGTTGTGGTACATCTCCTCGCGGATGGGGTCAAAGATACGGCACAACACCCTGGGCACGTCGAAAAGGTGCTTGGCCATCTGACTGGCCATGACGTTGCGGTTGTCGCCGGGAGTGACCGCCACGAAGGCGTCGGCGTCGCGCACCCCCACCCGCTCCAGGACGTCCTGATCGATACCGTTGCCCACCACGCATTTGCCGTGAAAATCGGTGGGGAGCTGGCTGAAGGAGTCGGGGTCGATGTCGAGGACGGTGATCTGGTGGCCCTCGCGGTCCAGCATGGCTGCCAGCTCGGCGCCCACACGGCCGCAGCCCATGATCACGATCTTCATCTCATTCGCCCACGGGCAGCCGGAGCAGCCAGACCTGACAGGGGGCGTTCTCCAACACATACTGGGCGATGTGGCCCAACCTGAACTCGCCCGGCGGGCGTGAGGGCGACGGCTTGCCGCCGCGGGGCCAGGCAAAGCCCCCTTCTCCGGCGGGTCGTTTAGGGGCGGCCACGGCAAGGATGATGCCGTCCACGCCGCGCTCGATGGCCTCGTCGACGACGGCGTGACCGGCGTCGCGGGCCTGGAGGAGCTCGCCCTTCACCTGAAAGTCCTCCGCCTCTGCCCGCAGTTCGGCCAGGACGAGGACCTCTTCCCCCTTGACGACCTCCGGCGAGAGGTCGGCGTCCAGGGGGAGCGAGCGCGGGACTTCGATGACATAGACAACGTAGACCCTGCCCTTATTGCGCTTGGCGGTGGCGCAGGCCAAAGCGACAGCCTCGATGCTCTCGTCGGAGCCGTCAACGGGCACGAGGACGTCTCTAAGGCGAGTGGAGACCTGTTCGATCGGTGTACCCAGACGGGCTCTCCTTTTGTCCTAGCCGGCCTACCTTCCGTAGGGCTCCCCAATTATAGATGAAGAAAATCACCAGTCGCAACAAGAGATTGGAGGCCGGGAGCATATTGGCCAAGCTCAGCCTGGCACGCCTGCGGGCCCCATCATCTCTCTTGCGTGCGGACGCTAGCGAACGTTAGAATGGGGACGAGAGAGGTTGAGGCGTATGGCCGTCGAAAAAGGCACCTACACCGTCAAGAAGGGGCTGGCCCAGATGCTCAAGGGGGGCGTCATCATGGACGTGGTGACGCCCGAGCAGGCGAAGATCGCCGAGGAGGCCGGCGCCTGCGCCGTTATGGCGCTGGAGCGCGTCCCCGCCGACATCCGCGCCGCCGGCGGCGTGGCCCGCATGGCCGACCCGGCTGTCATCGTGCGGATCATGGAGACCGTCACTATTCCGGTGATGGCCAAGTGTCGCATCGGGCACTTCGCCGAGGCGCAGGTGCTGGAGGCGCTGGGCGTGGACTTTATCGACGAATCGGAGGTCCTGACCCCCGCCGACGAGACGCACCACATCGACAAGTGGCCTTTCAAGGTGCCCTTCGTCTGCGGCTGCCGCGACCTGGGCGAGGCGCTACGGCGCATCGGCGAGGGCGCGGCGATGATCCGCACCAAGGGCGAGGCCGGCACCGGCAACATAGTCGAGGCCGTCCGCCACATGCGCGCGGTGATGGATGGCATCCGCAGGCTCCACTCTCTGCCCCAAGACGAGTTGATGGCCGAAGCCAAGGCCCTCGGCGCCCCCTTCGAGCTGGTGAAGGAGGTGCACGAAACCGGCCGCCTGCCGGTGGTGAACTTCGCCGCCGGCGGCGTCGCCACCCCCGCCGACGCGGCCCTGATGATGCACCTGGGAGCCGAAGGCGTGTTCGTGGGCTCGGGCATCTTCAAGTCGGAAGACCCCGCTGTTCGGGCGAAGGCAATCGTCAAAGCCGTCACCCACTACAACGACCCCGCCATTGTCGCCGAGGTATCGCGCGGGCTGGGCGAGCCCATGCGCGGCCTGGACATCCGCACTCTGGCTGAGGAGGAGCTGCTGGCCACCCGCGGCTGGTAAAGAGAATGATCCGCATCGGAGTCCTGGCCCTCCAGGGCGACTTTGCAGAACACGTCTCCGTCCTCCGACGATTGGGAAGCGAGGCGCAGGAGGTGCGCCGCCCTGAGGAGTTGTCGGGCCTGGACGGGCTGATTATCCCCGGCGGCGAGAGCACCACCATCTCCCGCCTCATGGCGGAGTATGGCCTCGCCGAGCCCTTGCGGCGGCTCGCTCAGGATAGCTTCCCGGTGTGGGGCACTTGCGCGGGCATGATCGTCCTCGCCCGCCGGGCCAGTGATCTCGAGTGGCCCACGCTGGCCGCCCTGGATATCGCCGTCCGGCGCAACGCCTTCGGGCGGCAGGTCGACAGCTTCGAGGCCGACCTGCAAGTGCCCTCACTGGGGGCGGCGACCTTCCACGCCGTGTTCATCCGCGCCCCCACCGTCGAAGAGGTGGGTGACGTCGTAGAGGTGCTGGCCGCCCTGGAGGACGGTCGGGTGGTGGCCGTGCGCCAGGGCAACGTCTTGGCGACCGCCTTCCACCCTGAGCTCACCATCGACGATCGTTTTCATCGCTACTTCCTGGAGATGGTGCGAGCCCGCAGCGCGGAGACCCGCAGCGATGCCGGCCAGTAATCCCTCCGCCCGGCCGCTTCGACCCACCGACCTGCCGGCCCTGGCTTCCGTCTGGGCCCGTGGCAGATTGCCCTTCGCCGGTGGCGGCATCTTCTGCAACGAGGCCCGTGTCTGGGAGCGCCTGGGCATGGAGGATCGCAGTTGGCGCCTATTGGAGCGTGCTCTCCAGCAGTGGGCGCCCATCGGTGGCGGCCGGCTCACCTGGATCGTCCTGCGCGGCCTGGCTCTGCGTGGGCTGGCCTCGGCCCGCCAGAGGCGGGGCCGTCGAAGTGCCTGGGAGATAGACTATCTGATCGTGGCGTCGGGAGAAGAGGGCGCTTGCGCGAGCCTGATGGAGAAGCTGGCCGGTGACCTGGGCCGGGCCGGCGTGGAGAAGGTCTTCCTCCGCCTGGACGCTCACAGCCGCCTCTTGGACGTCGCCCGCGATGGGGGTTTCTTCCCCTATCTTCGGGAGCAACTCTGGCGTCTGGAGCGAGCGCCCGGGCGGCTGGATTGCCCGCCGCTGCCGATGCGCCTGCGCACCGCGGCCGACCTGCTGCCCCTGTTTCAGCTCTACAATGCTTCGGTGCCGGCGACAGTGCGCCGCCGCGAGGCCCTGACTCTACGCGAATGGGCGGCTGTACAGGAAGGGGGTCGCTGCCAGCACCTGGTGCTCCAGAAGGACGGCCGCCTGGCCGCCTGGCTGCGCCTGTCGCGCCAGGGCGGGGCGGGCCGGTTCGTCCTGTTGACCCCGCGACGGGAAGGTGCTGCTCTGGACAACCTGCTGGCCACGGCGCTGCACTACCTGCATGATCGCCGGCCCATCTTCTGTCTCGTCCCTGAGCACGAGCGGGCGCTGGCTGCCCGTTTGGTGGACCTGGGCTTTCAGCCGGGGGCCGAGTATGCTGTGCTGGTCAACCGCCTGGTGCGGCCAATCGAGGAGACAATGTCGGTGCCCGCGGGGGCCCACCAGCCGTATCCGGTGAGCTAAATGAGACTGCGCATAACCGACGATCTCGATGTCCTCCTGGACGTCCTGCCGCCGCACGTCCGTGACCCCCTGCGCCAGCGCGAGGACAGCTTCGAGCTGCTGGAGGTGGTGTTGGACCTGGGACGCCTGCCGGAGGCCCGCTATCCTGAACGAGAGGCCGTCCTCGGCGAGCGAGAGGTCAGCCAGGAGGACCTGGATTACATTGTCTCCCGCATCGGGGAATTCACCAGCGACAACCGCGCCGGCATCGAGCGTACCCTCCACCGCATCTCCGCCATCCGCAACCGACGGGGTCGCATCGTCGGCCTCACCTGTCGCGTGGGTCGGGCGGTGTTCGGCACCATCCGCATCATCGAAGACCTGGTGAAGTCGGGGAAGAGCAACCTCTTGCTGGGCCGGCCCGGCGTCGGCAAGACCACGATGCTCCGCGAGGTGGCCCGTTTCCTGGCCGACGATCTCAACAAGCGGGTGGTGGTTGTGGACACCTCGAACGAGATCGCCGGCGACGGCGACATCCCTCATCCAGGCATCGGCAGCGCCCGCCGCATGCAGGTCCCCACGCCCACCCTGCAGCACGCGGTGATGATCGAGGCGGTGGAGAACCATATGCCGCAGGTCATCATCATCGATGAGATCGGCACCGACCTGGAGGCGACCGCCGCCCGCACCATCGCTGAGCGAGGCGTCCAGTTGGTGGCCACCGCCCACGGCAACACCCTCGAGAACCTGATCATGAACCCTACCTTGTGCGACCTCATCGGCGGGATCCAGTCGGTGACCCTGGGCGACGAGGAGGCCCGCCGCCGCGGCACCCAGAAGTCGATCCTGGAGCGCAAGGCGCCCCCCACGTTCGACGTGGTAGTAGAAATCCAGAGCTGGGAGCGGGTCTCCGTCCACCCCAACGTGGCCGATACGGTGGACTCCATCCTGCGCGGCTTCTCGGTGCCGGCCGAGGTGCGGGAGATCGACAAAGAGGGCCAGGTGCGGGTCGTGGCCTCGCCGGCTGTGGCCCGCCAGAAGCGCAGCCTGGAGAAGCGGGGCCCGGGGCCGAGCGCCGGCCCCGAGGTCGGTCGCGAGCGGCGCATCTTCCCCTTCGGCGTCTCTCGTCGCCGCCTGGAGCAGGCTATCCAGCAGTTGGGCCTGCCGGCCACAATCATCGAGCAGCTGGGCGAGGCGAACGCGCTGATCACGATGCGCAGCTACTATCGCCGCAAGCCGCAGATCCTGCGCGACGCCGAGGACCGCGGCATCCCCATCTACGTCATCAGGAGCAACACCGTCTCTCAGATGGAGCAGTGCCTGCTGTCGATGCGCAGCGAGCGAGGGCAGGACCCCGTGGTTTCCGCCCTCGAGGAGGCCGAAGAGGCCATCGGCGAGGTGATGCGCGGCCAGCAGTCGGCCGACCTCAGCCCGCAGAACGCCTACATCCGGCGCCTCCAGCACCTGCTGGCCCAGCGCTACAACCTGACGTCCCGCAGCCTGGGGCAAGAGCCCCAGCGCCGGGTGCGCATCCTGCCCGGCGGCCGCGGCGGACCCGAATAGCCAATGCCCCCACAGTTAGAGGTCGTGAGGCAGAGCGCAGCCCCGCGCGGCTTGTTCATCACCCTGGAGGGAGGAGAGGGCTCCGGCAAGTCCAGCCAGGCGCAGGCCCTAAAGGCCCGGCTGGAGGCCAGGGGCTATCGCGTTCTCCTCACCCAAGAGCCCGCCGGCTGCGAGCTGGGACGCCGGCTGCAGGGCCTGCTGAACGACGGCTCCATCGACCTCGACCCGCGCGCCGAGCTCTTCCTGTTCGAGGCGGCCCGTGCCCAGCACGTGGCGGAAGTCATCTTGCCTGCGCTCGCCTCCCACGACGTCGTGATCTGCGATCGCTTCAGTGACTCCAGCGTGGCCTATCAGGGCCACGGCCGCGGCCTAAGCCTGAACCACGTGCGGGTGGCCAACCTCATCGCCACCCAGGGCCTGCTGCCCGACCTGACGATCCTCCTGAATGTCTCCGTCGACCTGGGCCTGACCCGCAAGGAGGGCGAAACGGCGCCGGACCGTCTCGGCGGCGAAAGCCCCGATTTCCACGAGCGCGTGCGCGGTGGCTACCTGGCGCTGGCCACCGAAGAGCCCGAGAGGTTCGTGGTGGTGGACGGCACTCTCGCCGCCGAAGAGATAACGGAGCGCATCTGGCAGCGGTTAGAACCGCTGCTCCCACCGCGAGCGGCGTAGCTTGGCCCTCGGCCATGGCCACCGCGATCGCCGTCGAGAGCCAGGGCCTGAGCAAACGCTTCGGCCAAATCGACGCCCTGCGCAACGTCGCTTTGGCGGTTCCTGTCGGCCAGACCTACGGCCTGCTGGGCCCCAACGGCAGCGGCAAGACTACGCTTATCCGTCTGGTGGCCGGCCTCCTGCGAGCCACGACCGGCCGCCTGACCGTCCTGGGCGAGCCCATGCCCTCGCGTCGAATCCTGTCCGACATCGGCTACATGCCCCAGACGCCGGCCCTCTACCTGGAGCTAACGGTTCGCGAAAACCTCCTCTTCTTTGCTCGTATTTACGGCGCCGCCGACCGCGCCCGCCTTGAAGAGGTGCTCGAGCTGGCGGGCCTGGGCGAGCGCGCCGATAGCCTCGTCTATACCCTCAGCGGCGGGATGCGCCAGCGGACGTCCCTGGCCTGCGCCCTGGTGCACCGGCCGCGCCTGCTCCTCTTGGACGAACCGACCGTGGGCGTCGACCCGCCCCTGCGGGTCGCCTTCTGGCAGTACTTCCGACGCCTGAACCACGAGGGCGTCACCATCCTCGTCTCCAGCCACGTCATGGACGAAGCCGAGCGCTGCGACCGACTGGTGCTCCTCCGCGACGGCCGCATTCTGGCCGAGGGCAGCGCCGGCGAGCTGCGCCAGCAGGCCGGCGCATCGACACTGGAGGAAGCGTTTCTTCGCTACGCCGAGGTTACGGGTGAGCTGGGCTAGGATCGTCGCGATCTTCCTGCGCATTGTCCAGCAGTTCCGGCGCGACCGACGGACGCTGGCCCTGATGTTGACCGTGCCGGTGGCCATCACCCTCCTGGTGGGCTACGTCGTGCGCAGCAGCGAGGCGTCGCTATCTGTAGCCGTAGTGGAGGAAACGGTCGACCCAGCGGCCAGCTTCTCGCCCGCCGCCGAGCTGCTGACGGCCCTCGCGCAGGCGGGATCGGTGAAGGCCGAGGGGATGCCGCAGCAAGAAGCGCAGGAACGACTGGATGACGGCGACGTGCAGGGCATTGTCTATGTGGGCTATGCCACCCCGGCGGGGGCATCGCCGCCCAAGCTGGATGTCGAGCTGGTCGTGGAAGGCACCAACCCCCAGGACAGCGCCGCCATCGTCCGCGCCGTCCAGCGCGGGCTGCTGCAGACGGCGGTGACGGGCCTGGGCGTCTCGCTGCACCTGCCCGAGCTGACGCCCGAAGACCTGTTGTCGGTGCAGGTGAGCTATGTCTACGGCGGGCCCGAGTTCGACTTCGTGGACTACGAGGCGCCGGCTATCATCGCCTTCTTCGCCTTCTTCTTCGTCTTTCTCCTAACCGCCGTCAGCTTCTTGCGCGAGCGGGCCGGCGGCACCCTGGAACGCCTGATGGCGGCGCCCATCAATCGCGCCGAAGTGGTGCTGGGCTACATGCTGGGCTTCGGATTCTTCGCTCTCCTGCAATCGCTGGCCATCCTCATGGCGGCGGTGCTCATCCTGCGCATCCACTACGAGGGCCACCTGTTGCTGGTGTTTCTGCTGGCAGGCATCGTCACGATGGGCTCGGTGAACCTGGGCATCTTTCTCTCGACCTTCGCTCGCAACGAGCTGCAGGTCATTCAGTTCGTGCCGGTGGTTATCGTGCCGCAGGGTCTGCTGGCCGGAGTCATCTGGTCGGTGGACTCGCTGCCGGGCTGGCTGCAGGTGGTGTCCCGCTGTATGCCGCTGACCTACGCCATCGACGCCCTGCGCAACACCATGATCAAGGGGCAGGGGTTAACGGACAGCGGCGTCCTCCCCAACGTCCTGGTCATGCTGGGTTTCGCCGCCTTCTGCGCTCTCCTCGCCTCGCGCACCGTGCGCCAGCAGGTGGACTAGGCCCGCGGGGCGCAGCTCTCGACCTGTTCCCCTTAGCTGCTCGGCCTCGCGGTGTGCGCTTCCGTGGCCGGCTCCTCACCGGCGAAGGGCGCCGGAATCTCGCGCATCGTGCCCGCGGCTCGCTTGTCGTCGATGAGGAACGAGGCCGCAACCGCGAGAACGCTGAGGACGGCGGCGACGATGAACGCGTCGTGGAACGCCAGGAGGGCCCCCTGCTGTGTGCCCGGAAGGCCCAGCGCCGCCTGATGGTGGGTGAGGCGGTTGCTCAGCACGGTGGCCAGGAGGGCCACACCGAAGCTGGAGCCAACCTGCTGGCCGGTGTTGAAGATGGCGGTCGCCCGGCCGGTGTCCTCGGAGCTTATCGTTGCGTAGGCGGCGGCCGGCAGCGTCACCAGCGTGAAGGCGAAGAACCAGCCCCGCGCCAGCATGATAAGCCGGATCCACCACTGGGCCGTGTCGAGGTCGACCAGCAGGAAGGAGAGCGTGGCCAACGTGGCGCCCGCCATGCCGGCCATCATCATCCGGCGCGGCCCGAAGCGCCGGTAGAGGCGACCGACGGGCTGAACCATCATGGCGACGCCTATCGCCTGGGGGAAGGTGGTGAGGCCGGACTGCAGCGGGCTGAGCCCCATCTCCGCCTGGAGCAGAAGGGGCAACAGGAAAAGCGCGCCCGAAAAGCCGGCAAAACCTATGAACTGCACGATATTCGTCGCGCGGAACAGCTTGTCGCCCAGCAGGCGGATATCGATCATTGGCTGTTTCGTCCGCAGCTCGACCACGGCGAAGACGGCGAGGAGCGCGATCCCAAGAAGTGCGAACTGGATGACCCTGGCGTCGTGGAGGCCGCGCGGGCCGGCCTCGGCCAGGGCGTAGAGCAGGCAGGCGAGGCCGGAGGCGGAGAACAGGAAGCCGGGAACGTCCAGGCGGCCGGGGTCCGCCGCCTTGTACTCGCGGAGGACGAGCCACGCGACCAGCAGGCCGGCGATGCCGATGGGGATGTTGATGAAGAAGATCCAGTGCCAGGACTGGTACTCCACGAGGTATCCGCCCAGCACCGGGCCGCTGGCGGGCGCCACCACTGTCGGAATGGCGATCATCGCTGCCGCCTGGGCTCGTTCCACCGGCGGGAAAGCGCGGATGAGCATGGCGATGCCAACGGGTGTCAGCATACCGCCGCCGATGCCCTGTACCACCCGGAAGGCGACCAACGTCTCGATGCTCCTGGCCAGGCCGCACAGCAACGAGCCTAGCGTGAACATGAACAGGGCAAACATGAACGTGCGCTTGGTGCCGAAGCGGTCGCCCGCCCAGCCGCTCACTGGTATGAATACTCCCAGGCTGAGCAAGTAGCCGGTGATCACCCACTGGATGGTCGTGGTGTCGGACTTGAAATCCCTGGCGAAGGTGGGCAGCGCGACGTTCACGATCGTGATGTCGAGCAGGTTCATGAACAGGCCGAAGACGAATACAATGGCGACAAGCCATTTGTATTCCAGGCGCCTGGTCATTGTGAGGCTCCTTTGCGCTGCCCTGCCTGCCGCTGGGCGGGCAGGCACGATGGGTTCTTGCGCCCGGTGGCGTCGTGTCACGACGCTGCAACTGAGCGCGGCCTTCTGACCACCTCTCGCGCATTGTATGGGGGGCGCCGCTTGTGCGCCAGCCGGCGAGTAGGGCTGTGTTGGGTCAGACGGCTACAGCGCGGCGACTGCGGGAAGGATGTCGCGCCCCACGGTCTCGAGGGGCCGGATGGTCTCGACGCCGATCAGCGCGCCGATCACGGTCTGCACGCCTGCTTCGGCGAAGGCGGCGAGTTGCTCGACGACCTGTCCGGCCGCGGACCCGTCGCGCCCGACGTTGATGGAGAAGAGGACGGTCTTCTCGATGTCGTTGTAGTTGCGGCCCTCGGCTTCGCAGTGGCGGCGCAGGACATCGAACTTGTGGCGGGCGGTGGCCGGGTCGCCGAAGACGTTGCAGGCGTCGGCGTAGCGCGCCACCAACCTCAGCGTCTTTCGCTCGCCGCTGCCGCCGATGAGGATCGGCGGATGCGGCTTGGTGAGAGGTTGGGGCGAGCTGAGCGTCTCGGCGAGCTGGTAGTGCTTGCCGTGGTAGGGGCCGTTGTTGTCGCTCCACATCTGGAGGGCGATCTGGAGGGCTTCCTCCAGCCGCTCGAAGCGTTCGCGCAGCGGTGGGAACGGCACGCCCAGCCCGACGTGCTCTCGTTCGAACCAGGCAGCGCCGATGCCCATCCAAGCCCGCCCACCGGAGAGGATGTCGAGTGTGGTGACCTGCTTCACCAGGAGGCCGGGATGGCGGTAGCTCACGCCGGTCACCATCGTGCCGATTCGAGCGCGCGAGGTGTGGGCGGCGATGAAGCCAAGAGTCGTGTAGGCTTCGAGCATGTCGAGCTCGACTGGCCCGACGGGTGCGATCTGGAAGAAGTGGTCCATGACCCAGATGGAGCTGTAGCCGACGTCGTCCGCGGTGCGAACGATTTCTGCCAGCCGCGGGCCGAGCTCTGGCGGGCCGCCGCGCCAGGTGAAGTTCGGGATCTGAAGGCCTAGCTTCATGGGCGCCTCCCTCCGCCGGGAATGCCTGCCGGGGGCCGAAGGTCGGGGCCGACAGGCAGGTTCACTTCTTATCGTAGGATGCTGGGCCGCGAAGCGCCATCACGAGCAAGAACCGAGCTTTTCCGTTGAAAGCCTTTCGCGAGCCTGCTAGAATCTGGACACCCCGACAGTTGAGGGGAATCTGTCGCCGCGCAGGCACAAGGTGAGGAGATGCCGCCGCGCCGGATCATTGTTCGTGCTCCTGCCACCACGGCCAACCTGGGCCCGGGCTTCGATTGCCTGGGCATGGCCCTCGATCTCTGGGCCGAGGTGGCGATATCGACGGAGGCGCCGCCGGGCGGCTTCACGCCCGACCCGGCGGAGCGTATGGTCGCCGCCGCCGCCGCCCGTCTGTGCGCGCACGTCGGGCAAGAGGCGCCGGACGGCCTGTGGGCCCAGTACCGCGCCCGCATCCCGGTGGCGCGCGGCCTGGGCGCCAGCGCCGTGGCCCGGGCGGCGGGCCTGCTGGGCGCCAACGCCCTCCTGGGCGGACCCGTCGACCGAGAGGCCATCCTGGCCCTGGGGACGGAACTGGAGGGCCACCCCGACAACATGGCGGCCGTGCTCTTCGGCGACCTGCAGGTGGTAATCCTGGAGGGCGACGCCGTCGTGCACGCCGGGCTGGCGGTGCCGGCCGGCCTCAAGGCGGTGCTCTTTGTGCCGGAAGTGGCGATGCCCACAGACGAGAGCCGCCGTGCCCTGCCGACGCAGCTCTCTCGTCAGGACGCTGTGTATAATATCGGGCGAGCGGCCCTGCTGGTGGCGGCGCTGGCCGCCGGCCGGCTGGAACTGCTGGACGCGGCCACCCGCGATCGATTGCACCAGCCGGCGCGGGCCAAGATCTTCCCGGCCATGGAGCCGATATTCCAGGCGGCCCGCAAGGCCGGCGCGCTGGCCGTCTTCCTTTCGGGCGGCGGCTCGACGATCCTGGCCCTGGCCTCGCACGGCGAAGAGGCGATTGGACGGGCCATGGCCGAGGCGGCGGCGAGGGAGGGCGTGGGCGGCGAGACGATGATCACCAGGCCCAGCGACCAGGGCGCGCAGGTAGCCCTGGCGGGCTGAGGGGGACGCACATGGCACTCATCGTGCAGAAGTACGGCGGGACGTCCGTCGGCGACGCCGATAAGATCAAGAACGTGGCGAGGCGCATAGCCGCTCGCCGGGAGAAGGGGGACGAGCTGGTGGTGGTGGTATCGGCCATGGGCCACACCACCGACGACCTCATCGCCCTGGCCCACCAGATCAACCCGCACCCCGAGGACCGCGAGCTGGACGTGCTCCTCTCCACCGGCGAGACGGTCTCCAGCACCCTGATGGCCATGGCCCTGCACGAGATAGGTCTGCCGGCCATCAGCCTGTCGGGGGCGCAGGCCGGCATCGGCACCGAGAGCCGCTTCGGCCGCGCCCGCATCCTCGAGGTGGACCCGCAGCGCATCCACAAAGAGCTGGACGAGGGGAAGGTCGTCATCGTCGCTGGCTTCCAGGGGATCACCGAGGAGATGGACATCGCCACCCTGGGACGTGGCGGCTCCGACACCACAGCTGTCGCCCTGGCCGCGGCCCTGAAAGCCGAGCGGTGCGAGATCTACACCGACGTGGACGGCGTCTACACCACCGACCCGCGCATCGAGCCTAAGGCCCGCAAGCTGAAGGAGATCAACTACGAGGAGATGCTGGAGCTGGCCACTTGGGGCGCCCGCGTCATGCACAACCGCGCCGTGGAGCTGGGGGCGGTGTACAATGTGCCCATCCTGGTGGCGTCGAGCTTCCGCGACGTTCCGGGAACGCTCATTCACAGGGGGGAAGAGATGGTCGAGCAGCGGAACAAAGTAAGCGGTATCGCCTACGACACCGACGTGGCGAAGGTCACCGTTCGGGGTGTGCCCGACCGGCCGGGCATCGCGGCCACGCTCTTCGGGTCCCTATCCGAGGCCGGCATCAGCATCGATACCATCGTCCAGAATGCCAGCGTGGAGCGCATCGCCGACCTGACGTTCACTGTGTCCCGCAAGGACCTGGAGCGGGCGCTGAAGCTGGTGGAGCCGGTAGCCCACGAGATCAGCGCCGGCGACATCATCACCGACCCGCGGCTGGCCAAGGTGAGCATCGTCGGGGCGGGGATGCAGAGCGCGCCGGGCTACGCGGCCCGCATGTTCAAGACACTGTTCGACGCGGGCATCAACATCGAGATGATCAGCACCAGCGAGATCCGCATCACCTGCATCATCGACGAATCGAAGGTGGCGGAGGCCGTCCGCGTTCTGCACAAGGCCTTCGCTCTGGACGAAGCGTAGTAGGCCCGCTCGGCGCCGGACAACAGAAAAGGGGCGCCGCCCAGGCGCCCCTCGCTTTGGCGATAGCTGGAGACCGCGTTCGCCGCTTAAGGCTCCCACTCGTCGAAGCTCATCTCCTGGCCCACCGCCTCCACGCCGGCGATACCGGGAACGCGATCGAAGAGGAGCCGCTCGATGCCGGCCCTGAGGGTGAACGTGCTCATGGGGCAGCCACCGCAGGCGCCCACCATCGCCAGCCGCACGATGCCGGCATCGGTGATCTCCACCAACTCCACATCGCCGCCGTCGAGCTGAATAGCGGGGCGGATCTCGTCCAGGGCTGCCTCGACGGCTTCAGTCGAAACCTTGGCCATGTCATTCCTCTCCGGCCGGGGTAGGCCCAGGCAGATCATAAGCTCGCGTCCAGGCGGCGTCAATTCGGGGGAAGTCACCTTTCTGTCACCCTGAGCGAAGCCGAAGGGTCTGGGGTGGGGTGTGCCGGGGGCTCGCTCAAAGCCTCAAGATTGACCCCTCCCCAGATTCTTCGCTGCGCTCAGAATGACAGGTGGGTCCGCTGCGCCCGCTTGGGCTATCCGCCCCGCAGGCGGGGCACGATCTGGCGGGCGTAGACCTCTAGGTGGGCCGGCAACTCGGTGGGCGGGGCGATTGGGACCAGGCAGAAGTGGGTCACTCCCGCCTCGACGTACTCGGCGAGCCGTTCGGCGCACTGGTCGGGCGTGCCGAGCACGCAGTAACGGTCGACTATGCGATCGAAGGGCTGGTTGTAGCGCAGGCTCAGCTCCTGGTTGGCCCGCTGATGCGCCTCCTCGTAAGTGTCGGCCAGGGCGATGAACTGGTAGATGGCGCCCTGGACAGACGACGGGTCGCGGCCCGCGGCCTCGGCGTAGGCGCGCACCTTGGCCAGGCCATCGCGATAGCGTTCGGGGCTGAACAGATAGGGGAAGTATGCGTCGCCTAGGCGCCCCGCCCGCTTCATCGCCGCCTCGGAGCGACCGGCGACCCAGATCGGCGGGCCGGGCCTCTGCACCGGCTTGGGCTCCATGGAGGCGTCCTCCAGGCGAAAGAAGCGCCCCTCGTGGTTCACGTGCGATTCGCTCCACAGGCGGCGCATCACCTGGATGCCCTCATCGGTGCGGGGGCCGCGTTCGTTCAGGGGCACGCCGCAGGCCACGAACTCGCGGGCGAACTCGCCTCCCACACCCACGCCGAGGATAATGCGGCCGTTGGAGATGATGTCCAGGCTGGCCACCTCTTTGGCCAGTACGGTGGGATGGCGCAAAGGCAGGAGGAGTACGGCCGAGCCCAGGAGGAGCCTCTTGGTGCGGGTGGCGAAGGCGGCCAGGATGGTGATCGCGTCGAACATGGGGACGTAGAACAGCATGTGCTCGCTGGTCCAGAGGGAATCGAAGCCCAGTTCCTCCACTCGTTCCGCCTGCTCCAGGGGCAAGGGCCAGAGGTTGACACCGAACTTCACTTCGGGCATGGCAGCGCTCCCCCTGAACTGTCGAGGCTCATTATTGACAGCGCTTCGAAGACGGCGATACGCTGGTGCCGCTCGTCGCCAAGCATCGAGTATACCATCCGCCAGAGGCCGACAGGCCCATCAAGGACGAACAGGCCGGCCGAGCCGCGCGGCAGAAGGAGCAGCAAGTTGCGTTTCCAGGATAGGGTTGTCATCGTCACCGGCGCCGGTTCAGGGATCGGCAGGGCCACGGCCGTGGCCTTCGCCCGCGAGGGTGCGAAGGTGGTGGCGGCGGACGTGAATGCCGCCTCGGCCCAGGCCACCGCTGAGGAGATCGTGGCCGCCGGCGGACAGGCCGAGTCCCTCCAGGTCGACGTGTCGTCGGGCGCCGACGTGGAGCGGATGATAACGACGACGGTGGAGCGGTTCGGCCGACTGGACGTGCTGGTGAACAACGCCGGCGTTGCCCTGCTGATGCACCTGACAGAGGTGCCGGAGGACCGTTGGGACTGGCAGGTGAGCATTAACCTGAAGGGCGTGTACCTGGGCTGCAAGTTCGCCGTCCCTCATATGATCCGTCAGGGCAAGGGGGTCATCGTCAACATGGCCTCGATCGCCGGCCTGCACGGCTACTCCGCCCACGCCAGCTACGGCGCCACCAAGGGCGGCGTGGTGCAGCTCACCAAGGCGCTGGCGATTGAGTGCGCCAGGAAGGGCGTACGGGTGAACTGCGTCTGCCCCAGCACCATCGACACGCCCATGCTGGACAAGGGCGTGGGGCGGCGGGGTCGTGACAAGGAGACGTTCCTGCAGCTGGCTGCCAAAGCCAACCCGATGGGCCGCATCGGTCGGCCGGAGGAAGTGGCGGCGGCCATCCTCTTCCTGGCCTCGGACGATGCGTCCTACATCACCGGCGTGGCGCTGCCGATAGACGGTGGGATGTGGGCCGGCGTGCCGCCGGTCACCCTTTAGGGAGCCTTCTCCAACAATGCCCGTGCCCGCGGCCTGAAGCCTCTCCGGCCAGGAAGGAGCAGCGAGGTGCGTTTCCAGGACAAGGTTGTCGTTATCACCGGCGCCGGTTCGGGGATAGGGCGGGCAACGGCCCTGGCCTTCGGCTGCGAGGGGGCGAAGGTGGTGGTGGCGGACGTGGTGGTGGCGGACGTGGACATGCCCTCGGCCCAGGCGACCGTCGAGCAGATCGTGGCCGCCGGCGGACAGGCCGAGGCGCTCCAGGTCGATGTGTCGGTCAGCGCCGACGTGGAGCGAATGGTGGCGACGACGGTGGAGCGCTTCGGGCGGCTGGACGTGCTGGTGAACAACGCCGGCGTCTTCTTCTTGCTGCCCCTGACCCAGGTGCCGGAGGAGGAATGGGACCGCCTGATGAACGTCAACGTGAAGGGCGTGTTTCTGGGCTGCAAGCACGCCATTCCTCAGATGGTCCGTCAAGGCAAAGGGGTCATCGTGAACACGGCCTCGATCGCCGGGCTGCGCGGCTTCGCCGCCTTCGATACCTACTGCGCCGCCAAGGGCGGCGTTGTGCAGCTCACCAAGGCGCTGGCGCTGGAGTTCGCCAAGATGGGCGTCCGCGTGAACTGCGTTTGCCCGGGCATCATCGAGACCGCTATGCTGGAGAAGGGCGTGTCCCAGATTGGCCTGGACAAGGCCACGTTCCTCCAGATGGCCAACGACGCGCACCCCATCGGCCGCGTGGGCTGGCCGGAGGAAGTGGCGGCGGCCATCCTCTTTCTGGCCTCGGACGAGGCATCGTTCATCATCGGCGTGGCCCTGCCGGTGGACGGCGGGATGTGGGCCGGGCCGCCGCTGATCGCCCTCTAGGGTGCTTCCCCAAAAATCCGGGTCAGATTAACATAATTGTGATCCGCCCCACGCCTGCGGCGCTATAATGATTGTCGCCGCTTAAGTATAAATGTTTACACACCTTCACCTTCATTCCGAATACAGCCTCCTGGATGGGCTGGCCCGCATCGGGCCGCTCATGGAACGGGCGCGGGAGCTCGGCCAGGAGGCCATCGGTCTCACCGACCACGGCGCGCTGTACGGGGTGGTGCCCTTCTACAAGGAGGCGCGCGCCCGCGGCCTGAAGCCGATCATCGGTGTCGAGGCGTACTTGGCCCCGGGTTCGCGCCTCTCTCGCGAGCCCTCCGAGAAGCAACCCTTCCACATGACCCTCCTGGCCCGCAATCAGGCCGGTTACCGCAATCTGCTGGCCCTGGCCACCAAAGCGCAACTGGAGGGCTACTACTACCGGCCGCGCATGGACAAGGAGGTGCTCCAGGAGTACCACCAGGGCCTCATCGCTTTCTCCGGCTGCCACAGCGGTGAGGTGCCGCGTCTCCTAGCCGCCGACCGCTGGGACGACGCGGTGAAGGCGGCCCGCTGGTACAAGGAGCTCTTCGGCGACTTCTACATCGAGGTCCAGGAGCACAACATTCCCCAGGCCGCTGAGCTGAACGAGAAGCTGGTGCGCCTGGCAAATGAGCTGGGTTTCCCTCTGGTGGCCACCAACGACGTCCACTTCGTCCGGCGCGAGGACGCTCCCACCCACGACATCCTCCTCTGCATCGGCACCAACACCTCGGTCCTGGACGAGCGGAGGATGCGCCTGCCCGGCGACGCTGACTCCTATTATCTGAAGTCCGAAGAGGAGATGCGCCAGCTCTTCCCGGAGCTTCCCGAAGCCATCGACAACACCTGGCGCATCGCCGAGATGTGCGACCTGGAGCTGGAGTTCGGGCGGCCGCACCTGCCCGAGGCCGACGTGCCGCCGGGCCTTTCGGCGGACGACTACCTGGCGCAGCTCTGCCAGGAGGGCCTGGCCCGGCTTCGGCCCGATGTCTCAGACGAGGCGCGCCGTCGCCTGGAGTACGAGCTGTCGGTTGTGCGGCAGACGGGGTTCGCGGATTACATCCTGGTGGTTCACGACTTCGCCCAGTTCGCCCGCCGCCAGGGCATCCTCATGGCCGTGCGCGGCTCGGCGGCCGCCAGCATCATCCTCCACTGCTTGGGCGTGACCGATATCGACCCGCTGGAGCACCGCCTGGTCTTCGAGCGCTTCCTGAACGTCGAGCGGCGGGAGATGCCCGACGTCGACCTCGACTTCGCCGAGGACCGACGGGACGAGATGATCCGTTACGCCGCCGAGAAATACGGCTCTGACCGCGTGGCCCAGATCATCACTTTTGGCACCATGGGCGCCAAGGGCGCTATCCGTGATGTTGGGCGCGCCCTCGGCATGACCTACGCCGACGTCGACCGGGTGGCCCGCCTGGTGCCCGCCGCCCTCCACATGACCATCGAGCGCGCCCTGGGCGAGAACGCGGAGCTGCGCTCGATCTATGAAGCGGACGACCAGGTGCAGCGCCTGGTGGACACGGCCAAGCAGGTGGAGGGCGTGGCCCGCCACGCCAGCACCCACGCCGCCGGCGTGGTCATCGGCCCCGAGCCGCTGGTGAACTTCCTTCCCCTCCAGAGGCCGGCCCGCGGCGACGAGACCTCCATCCCCACGACGCAGTTCGCCATGGAGGCGGTCGCCGACATCGGCCTGCTGAAGATGGACTTCTTGGGCCTGGCCAACCTTACCATCCTGGGCAAGGCGGTGGAGATCATCCGCGACACCCAGGGCGTGAGCATCGACCTCAAGACGCTGCCCGACGGCGACGCCAAGGCCTACGCCCTCCTCTCCAGCGGCGAGACCTTCGGCGTCTTTCAGCTCGAGAGCGCGGGCATGCGTCGCTACGTGCAGGAGCTAAAGCCCAACGCCATCCACGACCTGGCCGCGATGGTCGCCCTCTTCCGGCCGGGCCCGATGCAGCATATCCCCACCTACATCCGCGCCAAGCACGGCCTGGAGGAGACCCGCTATCCGCACCCGGACCTCGCGGACATCCTGGACGAGACCTACGGCGTGATCGTCTACCAGGACCAGGTGCTGCTCATCGCCCAGAAGTTTGCCGGCTACACCCTGGGCGAGGCCGATGTGATGCGCAAGGCGATGGGCAAAAAGATCGCCGCCGTCATGCGCGCCGAGCGCCAGCGATTCCTGGCCGGAGGGAAGGCCAACGGCTATCGCCAGGCCCAGGCTGAACAGATCTTCAATCTCATCGAGCCGTTCGCCGGCTACGCGTTCAACAAGGCCCACGCCGTTTCCTACGCGCGCATCGCCTACCAGACGGCCTACCTCAAGGCCAACTTCCCAGCGGAGTACATGACCGCCGTCCTTATGCTGGCCGAACATCACGGCGCCGGCGCCGCCCAGCGGGTGGCCGAGGCCACAGCCGAGTGCGCCCGCCTGGGCATTCGCGTCCTCCCACCCGATGTGAACCGGAGCGGCGTCAAGTTCAGCCTCGAGCGCGCCGACGACGGCGGCGAGGCCATCCGCTTCGGGCTGGCCAACATCAAGAACGTCGGGGCCGGCATCGTCGAGGGGATCATAGCCGCCCGCGACCAGGGCGGGCCGTTCGCCACCATCGAGGACTTCTGCCAGCGGGTGAACTTCCGTCAGCTCAACAAGCGGGCGCTGGAGTGCATGATCAAGGCCGGCGCCCTGGACGGCCTGGGCAACCGCGGCACGCTGCTGGGCAACCTGGACCGCCTGATGAACCTGGCCCAGTCGGCGCAGAGGCTGCGGGAGTCGGGACAGGCCACCCTGTTCGACATCTTCCAGGAGGCGGCGCCCAGCGCGACGCTGGCTCTGCAGGAAGCAGAGGTGCCCCGCGCCCAGCAGCTGGCCTGGGAGAAGGAGTTGCTGGGCGTCTACGTGTCGGAGCACCCCTTTACGCGGGCGGCCGCCGCTCTGGGGCCGCAGGTCACGGCGATGTGCTCCGAGGTGTCGGAGGAGATGGCCGGCCGCGAGGTGATCATCGCCGGCAGCGTCACCCACATCCGCCAGATCCTGACCCGCGCCGGGCGGCCGTTCCTGGCCGTCGAGATGGAGGACCTGACGGGGGCCGTCGAGGTCACTGTCTGGCCCGACGTTTACGATCAAACGCGCGATTTCTGGGCCGAGGGGACCATCCTGCTGCTGACGGTGCGCGTTCGCTCCCGCAACGACCGCCTCCAGGTGAGCGTGCAGAAAGCGGTCCGCTACGAGGAGGGGAGCGACCCCGACCCGGAGCCGGTCGGCGGGTTCAACGGCCCGCTGACCGCGCCGCGACCGGTGCGGATGACCCGCAGCCCGGCGCCGCGGGCCAAGAACAACGGGCCGCGCGAGATGCGCATCACTCTCCACGAGACGGAAGACAGCGACAGCGACCACGAACGCCTGCGGGCGGTGATGAGCGCCATTCAGGAGTTCGAGGGCGACGACGACGTGCGCCTGACGATCCGCCAGCAAGACGGCGATGAGGTGGAGCTGGAGCTGCCGCGCGCCCGCGCCTGCGACGAGCTGGGCCAGCGCCTCAGCTCCGCACTGGGGGACGCCGGGGCGGTGGCGCTGTAGGGGGGGGCCTAGCCCTCCTCCTGTATATCCACCGTATGCAGCACCTGGCCCTCTAGATCCTTGATCTCGATCTGGACCCGGGCGGGGGTCGTGCCGGTGCTGACGTGGACGAGGCCGTAGCTGAAGGTGTCCAGATTGCTGTACTCCACCCCCGGCAGCAGCCCCTGCGCCAGCGAGATCGGTATGCCCAGCGCCTCGAGCTCTGCGCCCAGGGGCGTGGTCCCGATGGGCCCGACGATGACCTCCTTGTAGCGGCCGTCCACGGGATTGACGATGGAGGCGTGCAGGTCGGTTGTCAGGAAGATCACGTTCTTGATGTCGTTGTTCTCCAGGAAGTCCAGCAGCTCGCGGCGCTCGGCGGCGTAGCCCTCCCAGCGGTCGTAGGGGAGGAGCAGGAGCTCGCTGATGGCGACCTCGTTGACGATGAACTTGAACTTCGCCGTCGAGCTTCGGAGCGACTGCTTTAGCCACTCCATCTGCTCGCGGCCGAGGAACGTGCGCGAGGGGTCGGCCAGGCCCTGCTTGCAGGCGGCATCGCCCTCGACGCTGGGGATGGACACCGTCGCGCCGTTCTCGTCCTTGCAGATGGCCTCAGCGCTGCGGTATTGGCGCTCGTCGGGGATGAACAGCTCCACGTCCTTGCCCCACTCAAAGGAGCGGTAGAGGCGACCGGGGTCGGTGGTGTCCTGGCGGATGGGGAAGTACTCCTGGAAGGCCTGACGGCCGGCGGCCAGCATCGCCTGGTCCACGACCTGGCCGGCGAAGTCGTTCGTCACCTCGTGGTCATCCCAGATGGCGTAGGTGGAGGTGGCGGCGAGCAGGCCGCGCAGGTGCTCGTCCTCGCGGTTGATGCGATAGCGCTCGCGGTAGGCATCGAGCGTGGTGGCGGCCGGAATGCCGATGGTCTCATCGTCGGCGTAGATGGTGTCGCCCAGGTAGATGAGGAATGCCGGATCGTCGTCGCGCATCTTCGATAGGATCTGGAAGGGCTTGAACGCGGCGTTGGAGTCGCCGGAGTAGACGAAGGTGACATCGGCGGCGGTTTCGAAGGCCGGGGCGGTCTGAAATGTGCCCACGGGGCTGGCCGGGCCGGAGGGCGGCAGGAAGCGGTAGTAGTAGCGGGTCGCGGGGTCCAGTCCTTCGATGCCCAGCGTCACCACGAAGTCGTGGTCGGCGGCGGACCGCTGCTTTCCTTCGACCACGAGGTCTTTGAAGCTTTCGTCCTTGGCCACCTGGGCCCGCACGTCGTCCTCCTGGTCCACCCGCGTCCAGAGGACGACGCCGGTGGGGGTCACGTCGCTGCTGGCGACGCCCTGGTCGAAGGCTAGGCGAGGCCCGCCGCCGCCTCCGCAGGCGGTGAGGAGCCCCAGGATTGCTCCCAGGGCGACGAGGACGAGAAGCCTGGCGCTGCTATCCATTGCGCTTCCTCCAGACCGAGACAAGGAGCCGGCACCGGCCGCCACTGACGCGGCACGCGGCTAGTATAGCGCACGGGGTAACGCGAAAGATGGGAGGAGGGCGGCCGCTAGACGTCCAGGTTGCGGACCTGGGTGGCGTGGCTCTGGATGAAGCGCTTGCGGGGCTCCACCTCTTCGCCCATGAGCTGAGTGAAGATGCGGTCGGCCTCGATGGCGTCCTCGACGGCCACCTGGAGCATGGTGCGCCGCTCGGGGTCCATGGTGGTCTCCCAGAGCTGGTCCGGGTTCATCTCGCCCAGACCCTTGTAGCGCTGGACGGTGGCGCTCTTGCCGTCGCCGGCGCCCTTCAGCCGTTCCAGGGCCGTCTCCTTCTGCTTCTCCGAGTAGATCCATTGGTGCTGCTTGCCCTTCTGGATGCGGTACAGCGGCGGCTGGGCGATGTAGAGGTGGCCGCCGTCGATGAGCTCTTTCATGTGGCGGAAGAAGAAGGTGAGCAGCAGCGTGCGGATGTGGGAGCCGTCCACGTCGGCGTCGGTCATGATGATGACGCGGTTGTAGCGCAGCTTCGACAGGTCGAACTCGTCGCCGATATTGGTGCCCAGGGCCTTAATGATGGCGGCGATCTCGGTGTGGCCGAGCATCTTGTCGGCGCGGGCCTTTTCGACGTTGAGGATCTTGCCCCGCAGCGGGAGGATGGCCTGGAAGCGCCGGTCGCGCCCCTGTTTGGCGGATCCGCCGGCAGAGTCGCCCTCCACGATGTACAGCTCGCGTACGGCGGGGTTGCGCTCCGAGCAATCGGCCAGCTTGCCGGGGAGCATCGTATCGTCCAGGGCGCCGCGGCGGATGACCAGATCGCGGGCCTTGCGGGCGGCCTCGCGGGCGCGGGAGGCGGTGATGCACTTGTCGATGATGCGGCGCCCGTCCTGTGGGTGCTCCTCCAGGTGGCGGATCAGTTCCTCGGCCACGGCCGATTCCACCTGGCCCTTGACCTCGGCGTTGCCCAGGCGGGTCTTGGTCTGTCCCTCGAACTGAGGCTCCGGCAGCTTCACGCTGATGACGGCGGTGAGGCCCTCGCGCACGTCGTCGCCGGTGAGGTTGGGGTCGTCGTCCTTGAGGATCTTCTGCTTGCGGGCATAGTCGTTCAGGACGCGGGTGAGGGCGCTGCGAAAGCCGGTCAGGTGGCTGCCGCCGTCGATAGTGTTGATGCAGTTGGCGAAGCTGAATGTCGACTCGGAGAAGCCGTCGTGGTACTGGAGCGCGGCCTCGATGATGGTGCCGTTGCTGGTGCGCTCGATGTAGATGGGCTGAGGGTGGACGATTTCGCGGTCCTTGTTCAGGCGGCGCACGAAGCTGGCGATACCGCCCTGGAAGTGGAAGTTCACCTCGCGGTCGCTGCGCTCATCGCGGAAGCGGAGCCACATGGCCTTGGTCAGGTAGGCCATCTCGCGAAAGCGCTGGGCCAGCGTGTCGAAATCGTAATCTATTTCGGGGAAGACCTGGGAATCGGCGACGAAGCTCGTGGTGGTGCCTGTGCCGTCGCCGGCGGCCTCGCCGACGATTTGCAGGGGCCCCTGGGCCACGCCTCGCACGTACTCCTGGCGGTAGACCTTGCCGTCGCGGCGCACCTCCACCCACATCTCCTGGGAGAGGGCGTTGACCACGGCGGCGCCCACGCCGTGCAGTCCGCCGGAGACCTTGTAGGCCCCACGGTCGAACTTGCCGCCGGCGTGGAGCAGGGTCATCACCGTTTCCAGGGCCGACTTGCCGGTGCGGGAATGCTTGTCGACGGGGATGCCGCGCCCGTTGTCGGCGACGGTCACTCGGCCGTCGGCGTGGATGACGATGTCCACCCGGTCGCAGAAGCCGGCCATGGCTTCATCGACTGAGTTGTCGACGATCTCGTAGACCAGGTGATGGAGGCCCCGCTGGTCGGTGCTGCCGATGTACATGCTGGGGCGGCGACGAACCGCCTCCAGCCCTTCCAGCACCTGGATATCGCGGGCAGTATAGTCAGTGGAGGGCTGGGCCATTTGTGCTGATTATAGCAAATACACACCCTATCTGGAAGGGGTTTGTCGGCGATTGACGAAGAGATGAGGAAAAAGGGGGCAGCCGGTTCGTCCTCGTTCGGTATGTCGGCCCCCGCCCGCAGGAGGGGGCATCGACCTGATTGGATCGTGGTTGTGTATTTCACACAAGGCATGGTAGCATCGAGGCATGTGGGGCCGAATCTGGCGAATGTCAAGCCTCGTCTTCCGTCCCTTTCCCCAGGTGTCCGACTCCTGGAACTTTTTGGCCGTGGTTGCAGCCTTGCTGGGCGTCCCCTCGATAGCTGGTGTCGTAATGTCCTCCTTGGTCGGGAGACTGCCTGGTATTGCCGGTGGCTTGGCGGCATTGCTCGCATTTCTGTTGGTCTTGACTTCCCTGGCTGCATACAGGCTTCTGATCAGAGTTGAGGGTTACGAAGCCCGTAAACTCGCTATTGTAAGCGGCGAAGGGCCGCCTTTTGAGCAAGTCAATTTGCTCATCAACCATCAACTCGTAAACGTCTTATTCCGCATTGGAATCAAGAACTTGGGCGGCCAGACCCTAGAGAACGTGAAGGTGGCTTTGGTGGCGGTGGATCCCGATCCTCCTCCATTCTTGCCGATCGCCCTATGCCAGACGCATGATAGAAAGCCCTACAAAGACAGTTTTGTCCTAAATCCTGGTCCTCCTCAGCACATTGACGTGGCATATGCATCGAGACTCGACCCTACCCAGGATTGGTGCTTTCAGCTCTGCTATACGTTGGGTGACATTCCAGCCGTCTGGCGTCCAGGAACTTACACATTGGCCATAACTGCGTCTGCTAGGGATACGGCTCCGGAAACGCGCACTTTCGTGTTAGGCTTTAGTGGGAGCAGGCCAACATTCCGCGCGGTCGGGTCAGGTTCTGTGGGTGTTACTGCCCCGCAATCAATTCCTGATACGGAAGGTTCTCAGACCGGGCTGGCTTGAGAGGTGCCTAACGAAACAGGCATGAATCATGGGGGTTGTTGAACCTGAAAGACGTCTCCTCAAGGTAGGCGGGGCGTTTCAACGCTCAGGGTGCCACAAGGGCTAAGATGCCACGCACTGAAGAGGGAAACGTCTCTACCGTTCCCAGGCCAGCATGTCCTCCACTAACGTGAACCAGGTGAAGCCCCGGGCGCCGAGGGGTTCGCCGGTGAAGGGGTTCTACCCTAAGCCGCACCGCAGAACCAGCTCCTTCGTCTTCTCCGCGATGTGCGCCGCTCCGTCCTAGCACAGAACGATTGAGTTCGGCGGCGCCAATGGGTAGATTGAGAAGACATGATGCGCCGCAACGCCAAGCCTGCAATCGGCGCCGAGGTGGTGTCCAGGCCATCCGTCGTGCCGGGGGTGGAGAGGAACGTCTTCATCCTGGGCATCGTCAGCTTCTTCACCGACATCAGCAGCGAGGCTGTCTATCCGTTGGTACCCATGTTCCTCACCACCACGCTCAACGCGCCCCTGGCCGTCGTGGGCGCGATCGAGGGCGTGGCCGAGAGCACGGCCAGCATCCTGCGCTGGCCTGCGGGCTGGCTCTCCGATCGCCTGGGGCGACGGAAGCCTTTCGTGGTGTTGGGCTACGGGATGGCGGCGGTGGCCAAGCCGCTGCTGGCCCTGGCCTACCACTGGCCGACGGTGCTGTTCGCGCGGTCGGTGGACCGGTTCGGGAAGGGACTGCGCACAGCCCCACGCGACGCGCTGGTGGCCCAGTGGACGGACCAGAGCGTGCGCGGCCGCGCCTTCGGGTTCCACCGGGCGGTGGACACGGCAGGCGCCGTGCTGGGGCCTCTGGGCGCCCTGGCCTTGCTCGCGATCCTGGGACAGAACTTTCGCCTGATCTTCGTCCTGGCCTTCATACCGGCGGTGCTGGGGATGGTGCTCCTGCGGCTGGTGAGGGAGCGGGCGCCACAGCCTCAGGCCTCGACCGCCGTCGGAGAGCCGAAGGCCGGCGGCCTCCGCTTCGGGGCCGCCTACTATGGTTTTCTCGTGGTCAGCCTGCTGTTCGCCCTCGGCAACTCCAGCGACGCCTTTCTCATCCTTCGCTCCCGCAACCTTGGCCTGGGCGTCAGCGAGGCCGTCCTGGCCTACGTCGCCTACAACGCCAGCTATTCCTTGCTGGCCATGCCCGCCGGCATCGCCTCCGACCGACTGGGCCGGCGGGGTGTGATCGGCCTGGGGTTCGCTGTCTTCGCTGCCGTCTACCTGGGCTTCGCCGTCATCGACGCCGGGGCCTGGGTGTGGCTGCTGTTCCCGATGTACGGGGTGTACATGGCCCTGACCGAGGGCGTGGGCCGGGCGCTGGTCGCCGACCTGGTGCCGGGCGAAAGGCGGGGCTCGGCATTGGGCCTCTACCAGGGCGGCGTGGGCCTGATGGCGCTCCTCTCCAGCGTCATCGCCGGCTTGTTGTGGGACCACATCGACGCCTCGGCGCCGTTCTACCTGGGGGCGAGCACAGCGGCTCTGGCCCTGGTGTTGTTGCTCCTTCTCCTGCCGCGACGGCAGGCACGGGCGGGGGCACGGACGGCGGAAGGGATGTAGGGGCGCTGCTCGCTGCGCCCCATGGGGCGAGGCAAGCACCGTCCCTGCGGCTCTCTCGGCCGTCCTTGGCGGGCGCAGGCGGCGGTGCTAAGCTCGGAGCGCCGGGGGACACCGTGTAGGGCTAAGGAGGGCGAGATGTTGCAGCACATATGGAGAAGCGTGCGCCGCGGGGGCGGCCTGGCCGCGGCCGAGGCGATGCCGGGGCCGACAGGTCGGCCGACACTCGGCCCCGCGGTGTTCTCGCCCGTTGGCGTGGTGCGCAACGCAGTCAAGGAATCGCAGATGGGCGGCTGGGAGGTCGTGGAGTCGCGGATTGTCATCCGGCGGAGCCTGGAAGGCGCGCTCGATGGCCTGGAGGGCTATTCGCACCTCATCGTCCTGTTCTGGATCGATCGAGTGCCGGAGGAGGAGCGGACGGCCACGCGCATCCACCCCATGGGCGATCCGGCCCTGCCTCTGCTGGGCGTCTTCGCCACCCGCACCCAGCTCCGGCCGAACCCCATCGGCGTGAGCGTGGTCCCGCTGCTCGGGCGCAAGGGGAACGAGCTGCGGGTGCGCGGCCTGGACGCCATCGACGGCACGCCGGTACTGGACATCAAGCCATACATCCCCCTCTACGACAGCGTGCCCCAGGCCACGATGCCCGCCTGGGCCAGCGAGGTGGCGGAACGGCGCCTGCATCCCCTCGCGGAGGATCTGGCCTAGCGCAGACAGGTCCATGACCGCTGTGACCCGGGAAGCGCTCCTGGACGTCTACCACAGCCTCTACGCCGCCTACGGGCCGCAGGGCTGGTGGCCGGGCGGGTCGCCCTTCGAGGTGGTGGTCGGGGCGATCCTCACCCAGGCCGCCGCCTGGACGAACGTGGAGAAGGCCATCGCCAACCTGAAGGCGGCGGGCGTCCTCTCGCCGGGGGGCATCCTGGAGACGCCCGTGGATGACCTGGCCCGCTTGGTTTACCCCGCCGGCTACCACAACGCCAAGGCCCGCAAGCTCAAGGCGTTCGTCGAGATGCTGTTCGAACGACACGGCGGCGAGCTCGATCGCCTTTTCGCCCTGCCCCTGGCAGAGCTACGGCGAGAGCTCCTGGCCACTCACGGCGTCGGGCCGGAGACGGCGGATGCCATCGCCCTCTACGCGGCGAAGCAACCGTGCTTCGTCGTCGACGCTTACACTCGGCGCGTCTTCGGGCGCTTGGGCCTGGCGCCCGCCCGGGACGACTACGGGTCGTGGCAGCGGCTGTTCGAGGACGCGCTGCCGCCGGACGTCGCTCTGTTCAACGAGTACCACGCCCTCATCGACCGCCACGCCAAGACACTCTGCCGCAAGCAGCCGCTGTGCGCGCAGTGCTTCCTGCGGGCGATCTGCCTCACGGGCAGGAGAGGAGCGGGTTGAAATCTTGCGCAGGCGTGCTATAATGCGTGCGTTTCAAGGGAGGGAGTGGAATGCCTGCGCGATTATTCGTCGGGATTGTGGGCCTTGTTTCCGTGCTTCTTGCCGCGACGACGGCCTCGCTCGCCGAGTCGCCCACGCCGACGCCCACGGCCGAGACATCGATTGCGACCCCTACGCCGGTTGTCACGCCGGTGGGCTGCGGTTTCTTCGCGGCCCCCACGCCGGCCACTGGCCACCCTCCCAACCCATCGGCGCCCGGCGCTCCGGCGGCGCCAACCGACCTGCGGGCCGAGTTGGTGTCCAGCCCCGAGCTGGTGAGCGGCCTCGCTGTGAGGTTGACGTGGCAGGACAACGCCGACAACGAAACGTGTTTCGGCGTGGCGGTGCGGCTCCAGGGCGCCCTGTTGGGGGTTGACGGGCTCTCCCCGGGGCTGGACGGATCAACGACCGGCCCTATGACCTTTGATTATGTCCCCGTGCTCACGGGCCCGCTCTGTTACCAGGTCTACTACGGGAACGCGGTCGGCCAATCGTATTCCAACGAGGTGTGCGTCGACGTGGAGGTGCTGCCGGTGCGGTTGGAGCCCACGCCGCCGCCGCCGGGTTGCCAGGGGCAGGGGCCGATAGGGGCGCCAGGCACGCCCAGCGCCCCCGTGAATCTACGCGCCGAGCTTGTACCGAGTTCCATGCTGGCCGAAGGCTTCGTCATCAGACTCACCTGGGACGACAACGCGACAAACGACTTGTGCTACGCCATCGAATGGACGGTGGGCCCGGAGCGCCTGCCCGCCGGCAGTTATGTGTCGGGGCGCCCGCCCGCCGAAGTGGGTCCTGTGTCTGTGGAAGAGATTCCTTGGCAGGCAGCAACCTACTGCTATCGCGTCCAATTTGGGAACGAAGCGGGCCGTTCTCCTTACTCTAACGAGGCGTGCGTCGACGTGGAGGTGTTGCCGGTCTGGACCGCCACGCCTACGCCTACGCCGCCGGTGGACACCGTTACGCCATCGCCTGTCACCACTCTCACGCCGCCCATCCCCGTGACGCCGGCCGCGCTTCCCATCTTGGGCGCTGGCCCCGGCGGCGACTCCGCAGGCCTGCCTTGGTGGAGGCTGGCCGCTATCGCTTCGGCGCTAGTGGCCGTGGCGACCCTAAGCCTGGTCACCGCGGCCCGACGCAGGCGCCGCGCCGTGCGTTGACACCCTTCCCCCGGCGGGCCTATGCTGGTGCCACGCGATAGCGCGGGCTGGTTCTAGGTTCTGAGGGTTCTCACTTGGACCTGGGCATCGTTGGACTTCCCCTCTCCGGCAAGACCACGGTCTTCAACGCCCTCACCCACGGCCACGCCGACACCGGCCTCCACGGCGGCGTCGTCGAGACCCACATCGGCGTGGTCAAGACGCACGATGAGCGGCTGGAGAAGCTGGCCGCTCACTTCCAGTCGAAGAAGGTCACCCCGGCCGAGATCCGCTACTGGGACTTTCCGGGCATGGGCTCCGCCTTCGGCCGGGGCGGGCCTTCCGGCCAGTTCCTTTCGACCCTCGCCCGCGCCGACGGCCTCCTGCACGTGGTGCGCCTCTTCCAACGCGGGGACGTCCCGCATCCCGAGGGCAGCATCGACCCCCATCGCGATGTCGCTGCTCTGAACATGGAGCTGTCCTTCGGCGACCTGGGCGTCGTTGAGCGACGGTTGGAGCGGTTGGACCCGGTCGTGCGTTCGGCCAAGGCGGGCGAGCGCGAGGCGGGCGAGCGGGAGATGGAGCTGCTGCGGCGGGTCAAGGCCGGCCTGGAGAGCGAGTCGGGCCTGCACGGCCAGCGCTTCTCCCCCGACGAGGAGAAGACCCTGCGCGACTACTCGCTCCTCAGCCTCAAGCCGCAGCTCCTTGCCCTTAACACCGGCGAGGAGGACGCCTCTCGCCTGGCCGCACTGGAGGGGGAGTTCGCCGGCCGCTACGCAGGCCCCGGCCTGCGGGTAGCCGCAATCTGCGGCCAGGTGGAGATGGAGCTGGCCGAACTCTCAGAGGAGGAAGAGCAGGAGTTCCGCCAGAGCATGGGCGTTCTCGAGTCCGGCGTGCAGCGGGTGCTGGCCCAGACGTTCGACCTGCTGGGCCTGATCACCTTCTACACTGCGGTGGGCGAGGAGTGCCGCGCCTGGACGATTCCCGAGGGCACGCCGGCCGTCAAGGCGGCGGGCAAGATCCACACCGACATGGAGCACGGTTTCATCCGGGCAGAGGTGATCGGCTGGGAGGAGATGCTGCGCCATGGCACCCTGGCCGATGCCCGCAAGCATGGCGTCCTGAGGACCGAGGGCAAGGGCTACGTGGTGCAGGACGGCGACGTGCTCCACATCCTGTTCAACGTGTGAACTCCGCTGCCAGGCAGGCCCCATCCGGCTTCTCGTGCTATCATTCCCTGAGACCATAATCCCAGGAGGAGCCGATGCCACCCAAAGCTCTGCACGAGAAGAAGGGCCACGTCTTCTACGTCACCATCAACCGGCCGGAGGTGATGAACTGCGTCGATTCGGAGACGGCGGGCCTGTTGACCGAGGCCTGGAAGGCCTTTCGCGATGACGACGATGCCTATGTGGCCGTCCTCACCGGCGCCGGCGACAAGTCCTTCTGCGCCGGCGCCGACCTGAAGCAGGCGTCCCAGGGCTGGTTCCCCGGCGAGATGTCGCAGGACAGCTTTCGGGTCGAGCTTCAGAACCTGGAGGGCTATCTCGGCTATACGCTAGGCCGGGACATCTACAAACCGATGATCGCCGCCGTCAACGGCTACTGCTTCGCCGGCGGGCTGGAGATCGCCTGCATGTGCGACATCCGCATCGCTGACCGGCGGGCGGAGTTCGGCATCCTCAACCGTCGCTGGAACATCGGTCTGGGGGACGGCGGCACACAGCGCCTGTGGCGCATCGTCGGCCTGGGGCGGGCGCTGGAGCTGATCATCACCGGCCGCCGCATCGACGTCGGGGAGGCGGAGCGGATCGGCCTGGTGAACGAGATCGTGCCGGAGGGCCAGGTCGTGGCGCGGGCCACGGAGCTAGCCGAGCAGATCTGCCAGCTCCCGCAGGGCGCGATCCGCAGCGACAAGGAGGCTCTGCTGCGCGGCATCGGCCGGCCCCTGGAGGAGGGCTTCCGCATCGAGGCGGAGGCCTTCCGCACGCTGGCCTTCCGCAGGGACTCGCCCGCGGAGGGCGCCAGCGCCTTCATCGAGAAGCGCCGCCCGCAGTGGCGCAAGCAGGGGCTGTAGGTGTGGGCAAGGCTGAAAATGTTAACAGCTAGGGGAAACTCATTGAAATCTCTTTCGCGAGCCCATTGACAAAGTCCCGGTAGAGTATAGACTAGTCGTGCTCGCACTGAACGTGTGAGCGGAGGGTGCGGCGAATGCGCGGGGGCCGGGAGCCCCGCCGCAACGGCAACCACGTAGATAGCGGTCGCTGCCCGCCTGAGGCGGGGTCGGCCGCTGTTCGTTTTGCGGGAAGGGGTGCGACGATGCGAAGCATGAGGCAGTTGCCAGCCGGCTGGCAATTCTTGGCAGCACGCCTGGCGGTGCTGGTGCTGGCCTTGGCCTTCGCCCAGGCGGCCTCGCAGAGCGACGCCGCTTCGCTCTCGGATGACCCCACTCTCCTCTCCCAAACAGTCAGCGTGCGACACTACCACACCTGCGGGGTGAGGACGCACGGCACCGTCGCCTGCTGGGGGAGGAACAACGAGGGGCAGGCGACACCCCCCGCCGGCACGTTCAGCCAGGTCAGCGTGGGCAGTTATTACACCTGCGGGGTGAGGACGGACGGCGCCCTCGCCTGCTGGGGGAGGAGCGAGTCCGGGCAGGCGACGCCCCCCGCCGGCACCTTCAGGCAGGTCAGCGCGAGCTACCGTCACACCTGCGGGGTGAGGACGAACGGCACCCTCGCCTGCTGGGGGGATAACTACTACGGGCAGGCGACGCCCCCCGCCGGCACCTTCGGCCAGGTCAGCGCGGGACACTATTACACCTGCGGGCTGAAG
>Ga0315288_10000402_pt1 | contig 54661 bp, 52 predicted proteins | sample YL17G11_20_MG_FD_203454 | JGI IMG/M metagenome (GOLD analysis project Ga0315288, IMG submission 203454) | Sediment microbial communities from Yellowstone Lake, YNP, Wyoming, USA - YL17G11_20 | ecosystem: Environmental > Aquatic > Freshwater > Lake > Sediment | place: USA: Wyoming | collected... | reverse complement strand
GGCGCAGTGGTGAGCTACACCAGCCCTACCACCTCCGATGCGGTGGATGGCGCGGGTGTGGCGAGTTGTTCGCCGGCCTCGGGCAGCACCTTCGCGCTTGGGAATACTACCGTGACCTGCAACGCAACCGACGCCCACGGAAATGCCGCCACCCCGACCACGTTCGTTGTCAAAGTCCGGTATGCGGCTGCTGGCGGCATGTGCTATGGCGCGCCGGGTCACGTTATCCTGCAGCCCATCAACTCGGACAGCTCAAGCGTCTTCAAGAAGGGCAGCACGGTTCCGGCCAAGTTCCGGGTGTGCGATGCCTTCGGGAATTCAATTGGCACGCCGGGAGTCGTAGCTAGCTTCAAACTCATCCAAAAGATCAGCGGTACGGTGTCGGCTGTAGATGAGGCGGTTATCTCCACCACCCCCGATACGGCCTTCCGCTGGTCTTCGAGCGATCAGCAGTGGATTTTCAACATCAACTCGAAGAACCTATCTGCGGGCCAGACCTATGTATATCTGATCACGCTCAATGACACCTCAACCATTCCATTCCGGTTTGGTCTGAAGTAGGAGGCCGGCATAAGGTCAGGAGAGCAGGGGCTCGTAGGGGCTTGACAACGCTCCCCTAGCCGGGGGCAACAACAAGGGAACCGCGCAATTGGCGCGGTTCCCTTGTTTCGTGGTCGTTCTGATGCTCAGGTGGGGCTGAGGCGTGTTGACCAGCTGAGTGCAGAGATTCTTCTCATAATCGCGGGGCTGGATGCATCCCCCCGCCCGAATCGGCGCGATCAGAAGTAAAGATCCACACTGAAATCCAGGATCTTGAACACCACAGTATTTGCCGCTGGTTTGGGAAATGTCATTGTAATGGTCTCACTGGCGGCACGTTGAATGTCAGCCGGCAGGCCGGGTTCCACGGTAATCGGGGCGAGCGGGGTAGCGTTCTCGGCGGCGAGTGAAATACCACTCTTTGAAAGATGAAGCACGCCGGAGACAGTATTCCTGATGGCAATCGTCAGTTCTAGCGTTTTGCCGTCCGGAGAAGTGGCCTGATCCAGGAAGGAAATCTCAGCCAGGATGGCATTGCGATCCGTGGGCCCGGGCGTTTGTGCAGTGAGGCTGTCCGGTCGTTTTCCCACGGCAAAGTCATGGGCTATCCGGATGATCGGCTCGAGACTGAGCACTGGTCCACCTAGGATTTCCCCGCCAAGACAAACCGCGCAATCAGCACAATTGCGTTTGCGCCTTGGCTATTTGATGCATGCGATATTGGGATGCGCCTGCGCCGTGGCGGAGTGCATGCGGCGAGTGTAGCGTGGGGGAATTGGCGGGCTGGGAGGCCATCGGCCGCTGCAGGACGCTCAATCTCACTGCGGCAATTGCCCCTTCCCAATCGCCGTTATAATCCTCTCGATGCCGCCGCCGGATGAAGGCCGTTTGCTGAACAAGCGTTACCAGCTGCTGGAACGATTCGGCTCCGGCGGAATGGCGCTCATCTACCGCGCCCGCGACACGCTGCTGGGACGCTACGTGGCCATCAAGATCCTGCGCCAGGACCAGGCCCACGGCGCCGACTTCGACCGCCAATTCCAAAACGAAGCGCGGGCGGCCGCCAACCTCTCCCATCCCAATATCGTCACGGTCTACGACTATGGCCTGGACGAAGGCCTGCCCTTCATCGTCATGGAGCTGGTGCCCGGCACCGACCTGAAGTCCCTGCTGCGCAAGCGCGGACGCTTCACGGTCGAACAGGGCATACCCCTGATCGTGCAGGCCTGCGCCGGCATCGGCTATGCCCACCGCGCCGGCCTGGTGCACTGCGACGTCAAGCCGCACAACATGCTGGTCACGCCGGACGACCGTCTGAAGGTGACTGATTTTGGCATCGCCCGGGCGCTGGCAACGCTCAATCCGGCAGAACGCTCCGAGGTCGTGTGGGGTTCTCCACAGTACTACTCGCCGGAGCAGGCCGCAGGGCACGCGCCGAGCCCCGCCTCGGACGTATACGCCCTCGGAGTAGTCACATACGAGTTGCTGACCGGGACGCTGCCCTTCACGGCCGCCAGCGCCGAGGAGTTGGCCCATCTGCATCTCGAGGCCAAACCGATCCCTCCCAGTGAGTACATCCCCGATATTCCGGAGGCGCTCGAGGAGATCATTCTGAAGGTGCTGGCCAAGGAACCCTCGGCGCGCTATCGGACAGCCGACCAGCTGGGACGCGTCCTGATGAAGTTCGGCACCGGGGGGGATCTTGGCGCAGCAACGCCTCTCGCATCGCCGCCGCGAGCTGAGCCAGCCCCCAATTTTGCACGGCAGTCGCCTGCGCAGCCGGATCTGGCGGTACCGGCCGCGGCCGAACAGCCATTGAACATCGACTGGGTCTCAGTTGGATTGGGCCTTCTGGCGCTGCTGGCCGTGGGCGGGCTGATCCCGTTCTGGATGTGGATCTACCTTGTCTATAACCCGCCGATCAGGTGAAGGCGGCCAGACCCAGACAGGCTACCAACCACCCCGGTCTCACACAGGACCACCATGAAACCCCTGATCCTTGCCCCATCGATAGTGTCCGCCGATCACCTGCGGCTGCAAGACGAAATCACGGCCTGCGAGAAAGCGGGCGCCGACTGGCTGCATGTGGACGTGATGGACGGTCACTTCGTCCCGAACATCACCATGGGTCCGTTCCTCGTGCAAGCCTACAAACGCGCCACGCGTCTGCCCCTGGATGTGCATCTCATGATCGAGAAGCCCGAGCGCTACCTGGAGGCATACGCCAAGGCTGGCGCCGCCCACCTGACGGTACACGTCGAGACCTGTCCGCATCTGTATCGAACATTGCAGGAGATCAAGGCCCTGGGCTGCCTCGCCGGCGTGACGCTCAATCCCGCTACGCCCGTGTCCGCGCTGCAGCCGGTGCTGGAACTGGCGGATCTGGTACTGGTGATGAGCGTCAACCCCGGGTTTTCCTTTCAATCATTCCTGCCGGAGGCGCTCGGCCGGATCCGCGAGGTGCGCAGGATGCTCGAGGCGCTGAAGTCCCCGGCTCACCTGCAGGTGGATGGCGGCGTTTCCCCCGAGAATATTGCGCAGATCATGGAAGCCGGCGCGAACGCGTTCGTCAGCGCTAACGCCATTTTCAGCCATCCACAGGGGACGGCCTCGGGCGTTGAGGCCCTGCGCCAGGCCGCCAATCGTCCGGTTGGCAATCGGGCGCGGCCCGCGTGATGTCGCGCGGTTGAATCCAGCCTCTTTGCTACTCTGATCCGTGCTCCCCGGTGATTGAAAAGACCGGCCCGAAAATCGGGCTGGTCTTTTCTTCTACAGGCACGTCCAGGGCGTGCACCCTGTGTGCCTGATCGCCTCAATTCGCTGCAGGGCCACGGGCGGCGGCCGAATCAAACAGAGCCGCCGAATGGCCTCGGCCAACTCAATTATGGGCAGCTCGCCCCAATGGGCGCGACGCACGGCGCGCCTGGAGCCTCTTTTTCGGTCTGCGCTAAGGTCGCGCAAAGGCCGGGAATCTTGGTGGTTGGGGTGAATGCAACAGCCAGGCGGCAGGTATTGTCGATCTCCGCCATGTCCTTGAGCGGGTAGACGAACAAGTCAGGAAGCGGTGAGCCCGCTTGGGCGTGGGTCATGTGGTCGTGGTAATCGAACAGGGCTGGGTCAACGTTCGTTCCGGCCCAGGCACCCATGGCGAAGGAGGCCGGGCTGCCGATCATCTCAAGCTTGAACGCTATCTCGACCGTCTTGGGATCGTCCGGCTTGATGCGCGCCCAAGCCCCGTCGGTAAGGCTGCCGTTGCCCTGATCGAAAACAAGCGCCTCATAGCCGCTGCCGCCGCGCGGCGTGCTATCAGCGGTCATGATCGCCACCCCGCCAATGTCGGCATCGGAGTCGCTCCATGCCTGGACGCCCTGCGTGCTCCACTGAGTCGAGGCCGGGTTGGAGGCCCGGATCAGCCAATCGCCCCGGCCGTCCCGGTCGAGGTCCAGTTCGACCCCGTACTGCGCCGGCAATCCACCATTTGGATCCGTATTCGCGAGGGTGATGCTTGCGTAGCCCCAGGTCTCATCCTTGAAACCCTGGGTATCGACGATGTCGAGGTAAGGGAAGTACTTGTCCATGCTGTCGGCGTTAAAGGGGCGCTCGTACTGGCCATGGACGAATACCTCACCGCCGGAGACCAACTTGCGCGCGGCGTTGACCGACGAATCCACATCGCCAGCCTGATCCGCACGCTTGGCGGGCAAGTCTACCGGGATGGCACCTTCGAATGGCGTCGTCGGGGTATCGCTGGTCGGGGCGACTACAGTGGGTGCGGCGGCCGCGCCAGGGGGGGCGATCTCCGCCGCCTGCCCCGTCAAATTGCAGGCCCACGCAAAGAAAACCAACGGGACGATCATCCAGGCATACGGGATGTTCATCGTCTTGTGCATTCATCCCTCCTCGAACCCTTCCCCAACCATGACTCCAGGCTGCAAATACAGTGTACACACTTCTTGCCGAAAATCAACCACCCCCGGGGTCGGTGAGACCGGAGGCGGCTGCCCAAGCGGCGTCCGTCCGGGAAGCCGGCCCCAAGCCTCATGTTGTAACGAGTCCCACGTGCGGTCTGGAAAGCAAAATCACGGCCTCAGACCGGCCGTGATTTCAACAGGTTCCCCTCGGCGAGCGAACGCTAGACGGTCGACTTGCCTAGTGCCTTGATGCACTTGGTGCACATCACCTGCTTGACCAGGCGCCCCTGCTTGAGCAGCGTGACCTTCTGCAGGTTGGGTTTCCACTGGCGATTGGTGGCGTGCTGGGAGAACGAGCGATTATGCCCGAACGAGGTGGTCTTGCCGCAATTCGCACACTTGGCCATGGTACACGATCCTTCCGGTGATGATGTCGCCGTCCCCGCCCTAGCGGGCACGGGATTGTACCACAGGAGCCAGGAGCTCGGCAATGCTGTGTATGGGTACAGCACGGCTGAGAGCATGACTGCGAAAACCGAGGGGCAGCAGAGCCGCGCATGCGCGCCAAGGAACAAGCTGTCCAGGGCGCGGCGCGGACAACCAGATTGTCAATGCTCTGGCGGTCCGGAAGCACGCGCTTGAGGGGGACGGCTGCCCGGATCCAAGCCGGCCATCAGTTCGTCCAGGCAGGTGCGAGGCGCGCGCTGCGGCCGGCGCAGGCTGCCCTCCGAAATCTGGTAACATTAGTGACTGTGAATCGGCGGCGCCGCGAGTTTCAGCGCTCCACGTGATCTGCGGCGACCCCCGCCATAGGGCGGAGTTGGATCCGGCGCCCCGGCGTGGCGGTGGAAGGGAAAAAGACATGGGCGAAGAAACCACATCACTGGGTGGCATCCACATCTCTCCGATCGCCGTGGCATCGATCGCTTATCGTGCCACGCTTGAGTCGTATGGCGTGGTGGGGCTGGCACCCAAGAACTTCGCTGAAGGGGTCGCGTCGACCATCACGCGCGAACCGGCACGCGGCGTCTCGGTGCGCTTCGATGGAGAGAACATCGACATCGACATCTACGTCGTCGTCGAGTACGGCACCCGCATCACGACGGTGGCCGACAGCGTGGCCAGCACCGTCCGCTTCAATGTTGAGAAGGCCATCGGGATGCCCGTACACGAGATCAACGTGCACGTGGTCGGCCTGCGCATCAGCGACGCAGACTAGGAACACAGCCCATGACCGTGCAGACTGCCCGCCTGAAGAAACTGCGCCTCAAGCCGTACGACGGGCAAGCCTTGAAGCGCCTGGTTGAGGCCGGACTGACCTGGCTTCGAACCAACCAGCAGACGGTGAACGCCCTGAATGTCTTTCCCGTGCCCGATGGCGACACCGGCACCAACATGATGCTGACGATGACCTCGGCCTGGAACGAGATCAAGGCTTCAGGCGAGAAGCACGTCGGCCGGATGGCTGGAATGATCGCCAAGGGCGCGCTGATGGGCGCGCGCGGTAATTCCGGCGTCATCCTCTCACAACTATGGCGCGGGTTTGCGCGCGGCTTGCAGGATTCCGAGCTCATCGATGGTCCAAGCCTGGCACGTGCCTTCGCGGATGCGCGGGACACCGCCTACAAGGGCGTGGTGAAGCCCGTCGAGGGCACGATCCTTACGGTGGCCAAGGACACGGCTGCGGCTGCCGAGCAGGCGCTGACCGAGAATCCGGACCCGATCGCCATCCTCGAGAAGCTGGTTCCGGCAGCTGATGCGTCTGTTGAGCACACCCCCGAATTGCTGCCCATTCTCAAACAGGCCGGCGTGGTCGATGCGGGGGGGAAAGGTCTCTTCTATATCATGGAAGGGGCTCTCCGCCACGTGCTTGGCCAGCCGCTGGATACGCCGCTGGCCACGGTCCAGCCGCTTTCAGCACTCAGCTTTGAGGCGGCCATGCAGGAGGTTGAGGAGGGCCAGGACTACGAGGTCGTGGTCGACTTCTTCCCCAGCAAGGATTTCGAGGTGAACAAGTTCTACGGCCGGCTTGAGCAGATGGGCACCTCGATTCAGGTCGGTGAAGGCGAGGGCATGTATCGCATGCATATCCACGTGCCTCTGGACAAGCGCTACGAACCCGTGGACTATGTCATGAGTATCGGGACGATCACCAAGGTCGCCATGGAAAACCTCATGGCGCAGATGGAGGATGTCAATTCACGAGGCAAGGGCTCCAGGCTGGAGCTGGCCAAAGTCGAGCCGGGTCAGATCGCCGTGGTTGTCGTTTCACCCGGGATCGGGTTGAGCCGCATCTTCGCCAGCCTGGGCGCGGCGGCGATCGTGGCGGGCGGCCAGACCATGAACCCGTCCACCCAGGAGATCCTCGGCGCCTTTGAGAATCTGCCCACCGACAAGGTGATCGTTCTGCCCAACAACAAGAACATCGTCATGGCCGCCAATCAGGCCAAAGAAGTGACCGTCAAGCAAGTGGCGGTGGTGCCCAGCAAGACCGCTCCCCAGGGATTGGCAGCCATGCTGGTCCTCGATCCAAATGGCGACTTGGATGCGGTGGCCGGAAGGATGAACATGGCGCTGGCTTCGGTCAAGACCGGTGAGATCACCATCGCCACGCGCTCGGTGGAGATCGACGGCGTAAAGGTCAAAGAGGGCCAGGTGATAGCCCTGCTGGAGGGTAAGCTGGTGACCGCGGCCGAGTCGGTCGAGCAGGCTGTTCTCGATGTCGTGAAGAAGGCGGGTGCCGAAGAGCACGAACTCATCACCATGATCCACGGCGAGGACCTGAAGCCGGCCGAAGCCAACCGGATGGCCGACGTCGTCCGGGAGAAGTACCCCAACCTGGAGGTCGAACTCCAGGACGGCGGACAGCCGCACTATCAATTCATCCTTTCCATCGAATAGAGTTGTCGTCTCGCGTGCAGGATTCCCCGACAATAGAGATGCGTGGTGCCAAAGGCACCACGCATCTCTATTGTCGGCATCTTCCCCCCTTCCGCTTCAGGGAAGGGGGCATACAAGGGGGTTAGATGCCTGCAAAAAGACTCGGCGTGGTCACCGACTCCAGCTGCGATCTGCCCGCCCATCTCATCGAACAGCATGATCTGCAGGTAGTGCCTTCCATCCTGGTAATCGAAGGCCAGGAGTATGCCGATGGAACCGGCATCACTCGCCAGGAGTTCTACGCCCGGCTGCCTGAATTCAAGGCCGCGCCGACCACGGCGGCGCCTTCGATCGGCGCATTCAGCGCGCGCTTCCAACACCTGCTCGATGCAGGCTGCGAGCATGTCATCTCGATCCACGCCGCCGAGGCGTTGACCGCCATCGGCGCCGGAGCCCGGCAGGCCGCCCGCGACTTCGATGACCGCGTCACGGTCGTGGACAGCCAGTCGCTCTCGCTGGGGCTCGGCTTCCAGGCGCTGGCGGCCGCCGAGGCCGCCGAAAACGGATTGGAGGCCGCGCTGAGCGCCATCGAATCCACGCGCCGGCGACTGCACGTCTTTGCCGTACTCGATACGCTGGTGTATGCGCGCCGCAGCGGACGCATCCCCGCGGCGCTGACCATCTTCGGCGGGCTGCTGCATGTCAAGCCGATGATCGAGCTGACCAACGGAGAAGTGAAAGCCATTGGCGCGCTGCGCACCACGCGGCAGGCCAACAACCGCATGGCAGCCTTCTTCGATTCGGGCGGGAGCTTCGAGAGGCTTGCGATCCTGCATACGGGTGCAGAGCAGCGTGCCCAGGATTTCCTGAGGCGCATCATGGGCGAGAACAGCCGCTCGCTGCCGCGGGATATCCTGATGGTGAACGTGACGCCCGTCATCGGCGCACATGTGGGACCAAACGGACTGGGCTTCGCGGCGGTGCGCGCGTGAGCACCACCCGCGTTGCGTTGCAGCCCGGAATAGTCCTGGTCGTGCGCATGTTAGAATAATCTCATGCAGCCTTCATTGGAGAAGCTCCGCAAGTTCTTCGGTCTCGAGCGGGAGAAGGGATACGAGAACACAGCCATTATCGGGGGATTGGCAAGGATGCTTGATTACTGGGAAGCGGAGGCCAGAGCGGAGAACGTCAAAGAGGAGATCGTTCAGGCGGTCGTGCAAAGGCTGCGCGCCTACGAGGGCCTGAGCCCCGTCTCGCGGGCCGAGGCGCTGAAAGGTCTGTGGAAGCGCCTAGCAGAAACCTACCCCGAGGCAGCACAGCGTCCGGCGGGCACTGCTCCACGATCTGCCTCGCCCGCTTCCCGGCCTGCATCCCCGGTCCCAACCCCATCCGAGCCGGCTATTGCACCTGCGGCTCCGTCCGCGTCTGATAGCGTAGCCACACGCCCGCAGTCGACCCCGTCCAGGCCCCGGCCCGGCACGCCTTCCCGTGCTGAGTCTGCGCCAGGCGGAAAGCACAGCCAGACACCGGCCGCACTGAGCGCCCCGCTTACCGTGCTGCAGGGCGTCGGTCCAAGACATGCCTCCACGCTCGAAACCCTCGGCCTTCGCACGCTCGGTGATCTGCTCTACTACTACCCGCGGCGATACGACGACTATAGCCAATTGAAGCCGATCAAGAGCCTGTGGTACGGCGAGCAGGTCACGGTGATCGGCGCGGTGCAATCCGTGCATGCGCGCCCTATTCAGGGGGGCGCGCGCAGCATCGTGGAGGTCATAATTGGCGACGGCACCGGCAGCCTGCGACTTACATGGTTCAACCAGCCGTGGCTGGCGAACCGTCTCCGGGAAGGGCAGCAGATCTCGGTCTCCGGCACGGTCGAGCAGCATCTGGGGCGGCTGGTGATGAAACAGCCGGATTGGGAGGCCGTCGAGGTCGAGCACCTGCACACCAATCGAGTTGTGCCCATCTATCCGCTGACCGGGCGCATCACACAGAAGTGGCTGCGCGGCATCATCAATCAGGTTGTCACATGGTGGGCGCCCGCGGTGGTCGATCCGGTGCCGGAAGAAGTTCGCAGTTCCGCACAGTTGATGCCGCTCGGAACCGCGCTGCTGCAGGTCCACTTTCCCGACTCGCAGGGCAAGCTGAAGGCCGCGCGCGAGCGCCTGGCCTTCGATGAGATCTTCTTCCTGCAGATGGGCGTGCTCGGGCAGAAGCGCGATTGGAAACAGGCCGAAGGGCGGCGTTTCAGCGTTGCGCAGGATTGGCTGGATGCACGCCTCAGGACGCTCCCGTTCGCCTTGACCGCCGGTCAGGCGCGTGCCCTGACGGAGATCCGCCACGACCTGGATTCCGGTCAGCCGATGAATCGACTGCTGCAGGGAGACGTGGGGTCGGGCAAGACCGTCATCGCCGCGCTGGCCGCCGCCATGATCGCAGCCGGCGGCGCCCAGGCAGCCGTCATGGCACCCACCGGCATCCTCGCCGAACAGCACTATCGCACCTTCGTGGAGCTCCTTTCAGGCGCGGGAGCAGCCATTCAACCGGAGCAGGTCCGTCTGCTGATTGGGGATACGCCGGAGGCTGAGAAGGACGTCATCCGCAGGGGTCTGGCTGACGGCAGCATCGGCATCGTGATCGGCACGCATGCTGTGATTGAGGCTCCGGTGCAGTTCAAGGACCTGCAGCTGGCTGTGATCGATGAGCAACACCGCTTCGGCGTGGAGCAGCGTGCCGAACTGCGCTCCAAGGGCACAGACCCGCATCTGCTGGTGATGTCGGCCACGCCCATCCCCCGCTCTCTGGCCCTCACCGTCTACGGCGATCTCGATCTGTCGGTCATTGAGGAGATGCCTGCGGGCAGGCAGCCCGTCGACACCCACGTGCTCAGGCCGCAGGAGCGCGAGCGCGCCTATACGCTGATCCGCGGCCAGATCCGGGAAGGCAGGCAGGCATTCGTCATCTATCCGCTTATCGAGGAGAGCGAGAAGATGGACGAGCTCAAGGGGGCGGTCGACGATTTCGAGGTGCTGTCGAAGGAGATCTTCCCCGATCTGCGGCTGGGCCTGCTGCACGGTCGCCTCAAGCCCGACGAGAAGGATGCCACCATGCGCACGTTCCGCATGGGCGAGTACGACATCCTGGTTTCGACCACCGTGATCGAGGTGGGCGTGGATGTGCCCAATGCATCCGTGATGCTGATCGAAGGGGCTGATCGCTTCGGCCTGGCGCAGCTGCATCAACTGCGCGGCCGGGTCGGCCGCGGCTCGGCGCAATCTTACTGCCTGCTCATACCCGCGCGCGAGGACAACGCCGAGAACGATCGCCTGCGCGCCATGACTGAATCCAATGATGGCTTCTTCCTGGCCGAGCGCGATCTGCAGCAGCGCGGCCCCGGCGAATTCCTCGGCACGCGCCAGTCCGGATATGCCTCCGGGCTGCGCATGGCCAGTATTACGGATCTGCCGCTTATCGAGAAGGCGCGCGCGCAGGCACAGAAGCTCTTTGACGCCGATCCCGACCTGCGCCGCCCCGAGTACGCACTGCTGGCCGAATCACTGGATCGCTACTGGGGCAGGACGTCTGGAGACGTTTCCTGACGGGCGGGACAGCCAGCCGAATGGCGCCGCCGCCCATGATATCGAAATGGAGAACGCATGGTCAGAGCGATGTTTCCCGGCACGTTCGATCCCATCCACTACGGCCATATTGATATTGCCCTGCGCGCCACGCGGCTTTTCGATGAAGTACTGATGGCCGTATACGACCGTCCGCTCAAGACATTGATGTTCGAACCCGAGCAGCGGATGGCGCTCGTCACGGAAGCGGTCAAGGGCAACCCCAAGATCAAGGTCATGGGCTACAGCGGCCTGACGATCGACTTCGCCCGCAAAATGCACGCCCAGGTCATCGTCCGCGGTCTGCGCGTCTTCTCCGATTTCGAGTTCGAATTCCGCATGGCGTTGGCCAACCAGCGCCTGGCCACCGACATCGAGACCGTGGCGCTGATCACGGCTGAAGAGCACACCTTCCTTTCCTCCAGCACAGTGAAGGAGATCGCCACCCTGGGCGGGGACGTGTCCAGTATGGTCCCGCCATTTGTGGACACAGCCCTAAGGTCAAAAGTGACCAGCCTCGGGGATCAACATTCCCCTCCCAATGCCCTGCGTGATTGATATATAATACCCTCACACCGCCGCACCTCACGCGGAGCATCCGATGGATATCCTTCAGCTCATCGATCGCCTGGAAGAGCTCTTCAACGATGCGAAAGCTGTGCCCTTCACTCACAATGTTGTGGTCGATGAGGATCGCATGCTTGAGATCATCGATCAGATGCGCATCGTCATCCCGGACGAGGTGAAGAAGGCGCAGCAAGTCCTGGCCCAGAAGGACCGCGTCATGGCCCAGGCCCAGGAAGAAGCCGACCGCACGCTTGTCCTGGCTCGCGAGAAGGCCGAGCAAGTTGCGGCCAAGGACAACATCGTGGTCGAGGCTCAGCGCCGGGCTGAGCAGATCGTCAATCAGGCCCGCGCCGATGCCGAAGCCACCCGCCGGGATGCGGACGATTACGTCGTCGACACCCTGGTGCAGCTGCAGGACAATCTGGAAAAGCTGCTCAACCAGGTTCGGAACGGCGTGCTTACGCTCCAGCAGGAACGCGTGCGCAGAGGTGTGCCGTCCTCATCGGCCGTCCCTGACAAGATCGGGAAGTGATCCGGTCGCCTAGTGACCCAACAACGAACGCCCCACTTCGGGGCGTTCTTCATTCGAGGCGGTCTCGCGGCGCGCGTCTGGGACCGGGCTAGAATGATCCATACTTGAAACCGGCCACAAAAGCCGCGGTCATGAGCAACAGCAGGCCGGGCAGCAGCCGCAAGATCGTCTTCCTCGGGAGAATGGGTCGACCGGCTTTCAGGAATGAGAGCAGCAGGCCACCCAAACCGATCAAAGCCCCGCCGACGCCGACAAGCGAGAAGACCGGCCTGGCGAGGCCTTGCGCGGCCAGCATGATGGGCAGCAGGAAGATGGTCAGCCCCGCGATGCCGTGCACCACTGCCAGCGTGATCGTTGGCAGCTTTCCCGGTATCGGCAGCGCACGCGTGAAAGCGATGGCCAGGAAGCCCAGGATGGCGAATGCCAGATACGCCTCACGCCATCCGGCGGCGTGCTCCCAGACCAGGCCCAACGACAGGCTGAGCGGGATGACGGTCGAGACGACCGCCACAACGGGGCTATCCAATGCATCAAAGCCCAGGATTATCAGCAGCAGACCGGCCAGTAGCAGCACGCCAAATCCTATCGTGTACGCCGCAACCGGCATGCTTCCCAGATCGTCAATCCCGACAACGATCTGGTAGGCCGCAAGCAGCCCTGTCCCCAGGAGCAGCAGGCGATCCACAGTCGAAATCTTCAATTTCTGTTCTCCCTGCGGCCGGCAGGGGCCGGGCGCCACCGCGGCCTAGGCGAAGGCCTGCATGGACAGGATGAGCATCGAGCTCAGCATGTAGAGCGAGGCGTACTTGAAGAGCCCGAAGCTCAGGCGTTCCGACTGTACTCGGAACGTGGCCAAGGCCAGCAAGAGCAGCCCCGCGGCCAGCACGGCTATGAGGCGCAGGTAGCCTGCCTGCACGCCGATCAGGACGCTTGCCCAGCCGATGGCAACCGCTGCCAGCACGGCGGAGAGGGCGATCAGCGCGCGCGTGGTTGCCTCTCCGTAGCTGGAAGGGAATACTGGCACGCCCGCACCCCGGTAGTCTTCCTCGTACCTGAGCGAGAACGTCAGCATGTGTGTGGGTATCCAGAGCAGCACCGAAAGCGCCAGCAGCAGGCCGATAAAATCCACGTGGCCGATGGCGAGCACGCGCCCCGAGAGTATGGGCATCGCTCCGGCGATGCCTCCCCACACGATCGACCAGCAGGTGCGCCGCTTGAGCCACAATGTGTACACCACCACGTCGAAGAACGACCCGGCAAAGACGATCATCCCATACAAGGCGTGCATCGCCAAGGCGCCGCCAACTCCAATGGCGGACATCAGCAGCCCCAGGCGCAGGACCTCGTCCTGGCCCAGACTGCCGGCGGCCAGGGGCCGCTTGTGTGTGCGCTCCATCCTGGCATCGATATCGTGGTCATACCACATGTTCAGAATGGTTGAGCCGCCGATCGCCAGGAAGAGCGTGGCGCACAGTCCCAGCAGTTCTGCCCCGCTCACGCGCGTGCCTGCGCTCAAGTAGCCTGCAATGCCCGTGGCCAGCAGCAAACCCGTCTGCAGGCTCTTAAGGAGCGGCCAATACAACCGCAGCTTTGATCGTGACTTCAGGATGGTTTTCATGCAAAGGTCCAGACCGCTTGCGGCACGCACGGGCACAACCCCGCCCCGAGGCCCGCGTGCGCTGCAACGATCATCTCGCGCACCGGAATCCGACTCCCGGGCTGGCGTACGTCGGGGCGGCGCTATTGCGGACCCAGATGCGCAGATCCATGTCGTAGGTATCTTTTGAGCCTCCCCGCAAGTATCGGTAATGCTCGAAAGGATGCACGTCACCGGTCCATTGCCACACGTTGCCCGCCATGTCATACAAACCGTAGGGAGAATGCGAGTCGATCGTGGCAAAGGCGCCGTAGATCTTGCCATTGTAGAAGCCGACCGGCGTGGTGCGCGAACCATAGGAGCTCATGCTCTCAAATGGGTCGCGGCTGGCATAGTAGTTGGCGTTGTTGCGGGCGATCTCACTCCCCCAGGGGAACGGGCGGTTGCTCTCCCGGCCATCCAGTGGACCGCGAGCTGCCTTCTCCCATTCCAGCTCGGTCGGGAGCCGCCAGTCGTATTGATCGCAGTACGCTCCGGCTCCGAACCACGTGACCATGGTCATCGGGTGTACCTCCCAGCCGGGCGTCACAGTGAACGCATGCTCCCTGAACTCCAGTCGCAGCGCCGGATCATTCAAAGCCACGTGCAGGTAGTCACCGGGATCGATGCGGACCTCGTGGCGTGCCCCGCGGAACTCGTCACCCGGGTAGTGACCCACGATCGTGTTGTCGACAAGTCTCACTGTGCCCGTGGCCAGTGCATCGTTTAGGTAGGCGGCGTATTGCTCATAGGTAACAAGGAAGACCATCATCTCATAGTCGTGGTCGATGGAGACGGCGGTCTCGTGTTGCCCCTCAAGGAACTCGCCCGCCGGGATGGAAGCCCACTCGGTCGTGTCGGCACCCGTATCGTAGACCGGTACGGGCGCACCCACGTCTGCTGGACCGCAGGCGCACATTCCCAGGGCGGCCATCACGAGCGTAGTGAAGAGCAGCCGTCGTATGGACGCAAACTTGCGGGTCATTTCGCCACCTGGTAGAGGTTCTCTTCCGCGGCTTCCCGCGTCCAGAGGCCCTTCTTCTTGAATAGATCTGTCAGCCTCCAGACCATCAGGGCGGCCAGCACCACCAGCAGGCTGCCCAGGCCAAAGTCGATACCCGCCATGAGCCAATTGACCAGCGGCTGCTGCTGCGCCTCGCTGATGAAGAGCCGCTTCATTTCAAAGAAGGTTACCGAGGCAAAGGCCGCGTCGGAAAGAACGATGATCAGCCAGCCGTACCACTGGCGGAGCCTGCCCTTGAGCCCCGTAAGATCGCCATAGTAGAACAGGATGATGGTGGCGATGATGGCGGAGAGGACATGCCAGTGTCCCGTGAGCTCAATGCGCTCCTCGCGCGCCGGCCAGACGCGGAAGATCTCATCAAGCCGGACAGCCATCAGGATGCCGATGCCGCTGACCGTGAAGTTCATGAAGACCATCTGCCACAGCGATCCGAACCGCAGCGGGTCGCGCGTGAGAGCGGAGATCTTCTGCCCGAAGGTCGGGCGATCGATGCCGCGCACACCCTCGCGGATCAACTTATCAAACCCGAAGATCACCAGCATCAAGGCTGCGAGCATCGCCGGCGTCGCGCCCATATAGATGATCATGTGCGCGATGGGTTCCAGCGGCGTGACCACGCCCCACACGCCCAGGTTCAGCACCACCACGCCCAGGATCATCAGCGGCATGGCGATCTTCTGATACAGGCCCTTGAAGTCCAGCCAGCGGCCGATGATCAGGGTTACGGCGATGGCGATCAGCGCCAGCATGATGTGTAGGTGGCCGATCACCGAATACTCCAGCGTGGTCTTCTCCGGACTTCGAATGATGTTCTCTGCCAGGAACGCCTCGAAGCCGTTGCCGAAGTACGCTCCCGCCACCGCGCCGAACGTGGAAGAGACCACCGTGGTGGCGGCCATGGCAAAGAACGCCGCCCGTTCCAGGTCAAGACCCGATCGGGTGCGCGCGTATTCCGACTTGGGGCCTTTGATGTAGAACTCCTTGTTCCACGGCCAGAGGGCGACAGTCAGCACGACGCCGGACGAGAACATCACGGTCAGCCCGGCAATGAACAAGCCGTGGAAGGGCCAGAGTCGTCCCCAGTAGGCGAAGAGCAGGCCGAAGATCATCGTGGTAAGGTAACCCGCCGTGACGCCGGTGTTGACCACCACCCGGTGGATCGGCCGCATTTTCACCAGCCCGGTGATCATGTAGCTCTCGATGGCTATGATGGCCATCGCAATGGAGTGATACAGGATGATGATGCGGCCCTCGCGCTCTGCCTGGACGAGCTTCATGCCCAGCAATCGCACGACCACGTCGCGCACGCCCCATTCGGCCATTGGGCCCGAGAGCATGCCGAATAAGGCCGTCACGACGGCCACCATGGCCATGGCCATCAAGATCAAGCCTTTGGTTGAGCTGAAAAGGAACTGAAGGCGCTGTCTGATCGGATGCATGAGGTATCCTCGCACCGAAGCGGTCGCACAATAATGCGCGAAAGATGAGAGCAGCAGGGACGGAGATTCCGTCCCTGTGAGGTCGAGCCTAGCCCCTGATATCCTTCATGAAACCCCATGCAAACGCCAGCGCCATGAGCAGCAGCAGCCCGGCCAGGATCTGCATCACGAACGCCGGGGTGAAGAACAGCAATTGGGCGCCGACAGAGATGAAGGCCAGCGCGATGCCGCCCAATCCGATCAATACGCCGCCGATGCCAACCCACCAGAAGCCCTGCGGCGCCTTCTTGGCATAGAACGGCCCCAGGAAGATCACCAGCCCCGCCACGCCGTGGAACAGCGGCACGGCTATCTTCTTGAGTACATCCATGCCTGCGATGCTGGTGAGGGCAATGGCCAGGAAGCCGATGAGCGCAAACCACTTGAAGGCCTTCTTCCAGGAGGGGAAGTACTGTTCTGCGATGCCCATCGATATCCCCAGCGGGATCAGGCTCGCCACCGTCAGTACGTAGGGCGAGGCCAGAATGCCGTACCCCAGGAAGATCAAGAGCAGCCCGGAGACAAGCAGCACCGCGAAGCCCAGCATGTAGTACAGGTCGTGCAGGGCCTTGCCTTTGCTGTAGCGTCCCCAGAAGCGGTACAACAGGTAAATGGCCACCAGGCCGGTGGCGAGGAGCAGGATCTTATCAAGCAGGGTCATGTGCATTCTCCTTTTGATTGAGCCACTCGCCCAAGGTCCCGAGGGGCTGGGCGTTCGGTCTGTGAATTATCGCACATGAGCCCATAGGCTTTCAATGACAAAGATCATAAATCTTGTAGGATTTTCCTGCATCTACGCCTCGACCACGCGCTTCTCCCAGAACCCCGGCCACACGAAGAGCATCACCAGGCTCAGGCACGAGATGGGAGCCAGTGCGAAGAGAGAGAAGCGGCCGAGCTGTTGGGCCGTGACGAACGCCAACGGTATGCCCACCACCAGTTCCGTGCTGCCCGCCACGAGCCCGACCACCCGCATCCATGCGCGCGGCCTCAATAGGATGCCCACAGTCACCACTGCCCAACCAAGCATGGCAAGCCAGTGCAGCCGCTGTACGAGAACGAAGATCGGCGCGCCGATGGTGATGATGCGGCTGGTGCTTGCAACCCCATTCATCCAGCAGAAGATGTAGGCCACGCCCGTCAGCAAGCCCACCAGTGTGCGGCTCCATGAGATCCCGCCCACCGCCCGCATGAACAGGAAGTAGATCAGCAGGTAGGGCCAGAAGAGCGGGAAGTAGATCGGCGGCAGTCCGGCAGCCATGTACGGAACGTTCACGAACCAGCTGCCCAGCAACGCCATCACCATCCCGATCACCGACAGCAGGAAAGCCCAATCCTTCTTCGTGAAGAATCCGTATGCGCTCACCGCGAACAGCACTCCGCCCAGAATTCCGAAATCCGCCATGATCGGGTGGATGTACTTCAACAGGATCTCGCATCCGGGCTCGGCCGAGGGCGCGGCCATGCCGACGCGATACCATTTCAAGAACAGGATGAAATGCCCCACCAGGCCCATCAGTGCCGAAATGATGGCCAGGACCCCGCCCAGACGATAGTTGATCTTCATTGCTGCAGTCTCCTTTCCCAATCGCAAAATGATGCTTCGGCGTTGACCCAACGGGCCCCATGGCTGCGTGCCGGTCCACACACGCCGCAGGCCGCTTCGTCAGGGTGCCGCGGCCTCATCGGTGTGGCACGAGCAGCCCTCGTAGTAAGCAGTATTGTTGTGCGCGGCGACGTACACCACCGTGCCCGGCTCAACATGCAACTGGCAACCCCTCAGGAACGTGGGGGTGTCGTGCCACTCCGCGACCCGCACGTCGCATCCCACGTACACAATCCCGCGCCAGTTGTCGTTGCACAGCGGCCCTGACACGACTTTGTCCACCATCACCTGGCTGCCGCCGATCCGCACCATGACGGGCGTGGCATAGGGGACGGGCGTAGCCATGAGCACTTGCTTGAGTTCTGCCCCGCGCAGAAAAGGCTCGCTCTCCGGCACCTCTGGACAGGTCGGCGCTGGAGGCTGGCAGGCGAGACCACCCAGCGCCAGCGCGACCAATAGTTGCAGGGACCTTGGAAGCCTTGCGCGTGGCTGCAAAGGACCTCATCTTTCTCTGATTTATGTGAAATTTAGCACAAAAGACCAGAATACTCTTTGCCTTAAGGCAACTGGAGGTCGCCTTTGATTGGCTTGTTATAATGAACGCGTGAAGCCCGCGTCCGAAGTGCTCCAACAAAACACCTTCTTTGCGTCGCTCTCGGGGAACGACCCTGCCCTGGCCGCTGCAATGGCGGTCTCCCGCCGGTACGCCCGGGGCGAGAAGATCGTTCTCTACGGGGATGCCTGGCCGTACTTCCTCTTGATCGGGCAGGGGCAGGTGGATGCGGTCAAGGAATCGGGTGAGGGCCGCAGCCTGCTGGTGACCACATTCGGTCCGGGGGACATCTTCTGGGGCGTGGCCTTCTTCCTCAAGGACACCCCGATGCCGGTGACGTTGGAGGCCCGCACGGATTGCGAGCTGTATCTGTGGACCTGCGAAGACCTGCGACCCATCCTGATACGAAATGGCACCGTCCTATGGACTCTTGCCCAACTAATGGTCAGCCGCATGCTGCACGCCAGCGAGATGCTGGAGGGTTTGGCCTTCCAGCCGATCGCCGGCCGCCTGGCGCGCCTTTTGGCCGAACTCCCGCACGATCAAACGAGCGGCGCGGTCTCGCGCAGCCTGACACTGGACGAAATGGCCGCCCGCATCGGTACCACTCGCGAGGTGGTCTGCCGATTTCTATATCGCCTCGCGGGGCAGGGCGTGATCAGCATCACCCGCACGGAACTCGCCATCACCGATCGACCCGCGCTGCTGGACATGGCGCAAACCGTCAAGGGTTGAGCCAGCTTTAGGAGTGGATCTTGGCAACCATCGTTGGGGCTGGAGAACGCAAGTACTGGCAGTACGCCCTCTGGCTGGCGCTGTTCACCATCGCATATAACCTGCTTGAGGGTCTGGTGTCGGTCTACCTGGGTGTCCAGGACGATGCGCTTACGCTCTTCGGTTTTGGCGTCGACTCGTTCATCGAGGTCATGTCTGGCGTCGGCATCCTTGCCATGGTGCTGCGGATCCGACGGAACCCGGAAACGCCGCGCTCCCGCTTTGAGCGCACCGCCCTGCGCGTGACCGGCACATCCTTCTACGTGCTGGCGGTCGGGCTTGCAGCCACGGCGGCCTACAATCTCCTCAGCGGCCACAAACCCCAAACCACACTGCCTGGGATCATCATTGCCCTGATCTCGATGGCCGTCATGTGGGCGCTGGTTTGGGGCAAGCGCAAGACAGGTCATGCGCTCAGCTGCCCGCCGATCCTGGCGGATGCGAACTGCACAATGGTTTGTATCTACATGTCGGTCGTGCTATTGGCATCCAGCCTGATCTATCAGATCACAGGCTTTGGCCTTGTTGACAGCCTGGGAGCCCTCGGTCTGATCTACTACTCTGCCCGCGAGGGGCGTGAGTCGTTCGAGAAAGCTGCCGGCCTGGAAGACTAGGGCGCGACCTCCGACCTCACTCGCTGGAAACGCCCCCTGCGGAGAAGACAAACTGCGGACGGAGTGAACCTCCGTCGGCAGCGCGCAGCCTGCCGGCCTCATCAAACCGAAGCCCGCCATCTGAGCGGCACTTCGCTTGAAGAAGTCTTTCATCGTTGGTCAGCCCGCGTTACGAGCCACGGAGCCGGCGCGCATGCATTGCGCCTACTTCACCTCCCTGGCAGCGTCGCGGCCATGTCGCGCTGCGGCAGGTCAACCGCCGAATTCGTATGTGGGCATACCGGTCAAGTGGGTTTCCATCCGGAATACGCCGCCGGCCTGTGGGAATCTTCGGAACGACGCCGCGTCCGTCCCCGCCAGCGCCGTGGTGATATAGAGCTCATTCATGCCCGGGCCGCCGAACACACAGGAGGTCACATTGAGGGCCTCGACCCCGAACTGCGCCAGCAGCGTGCCGTCTGGCTTCCACTGCGAGACGCGCGCCCCGCCCCACATCGCGATCCAAAGATTGCCGTCGGTGTCGCTGGTCATGCCATCAGGCCAGCCGAAGCTCTTGTCGAAGTGGATCACCGCCCGGGTGCTCATGATTTGTCCGGTATCGAGATCATAGTCAAATGCCAGGACCTGGCGGCTGGGGGTGTCAATAAAATACATGGTCCTGCCATCGGGCGCCCAGGCCAGCCCGTTGGAAATGCGGACGCGCCTCAGCAGTTTCTTCACCTGCCCAGCAGGGGAAAGCGAATACAGCGCTCCGCTATCCTCCTTCTCGTTGCGGTCCATGGTGCCGGCCACAAATCGGCCGCGCGGATCGCATTTCCCGTCGTTGAAACGGTTGCGCAAAGGCTCGCCGCGCGGCGACGACAACCTCTTGAGGCTTTTCATATCCGGCTTGAGCAGCCGGAAACCGCGCCGCTGCGCGATGATCAATCCGCCATCCTTCCGCGGCGCCACGCACCCCACGTACTCGTCGAGCTGCAGGATCCGCTTGGCGCCCGCATAGATGTGGCGCTCGAGGACATCGACCCAGTACAGGGTTTGCGTCTTTGCATCCCAGGCCGGACTCTCTCCCAACGTGGCCCGGGCGTTGATGAAAAGCTCTGGGAGCATCATATTGGTTGAACCCGCGTATCACTCACGATGACCCTTGCCAATGTTACCACCGCTTCGATGGCCCTCGGTGCTTGTGGAATCCTGCTTTAGCGCGTATACTGCGCTCGGTGAATCTTCTGATCGCCTTCCACCACGTTACGCTCATCGACGGCACCGGCCGCGAGCCCGTGCCCGATGCAACGGTGGCTGTGCGTGATGGGAAGATCGCCTATGCGGGGACAGCACGGACGTGGCTTCCATCATTGCAGGAGGACATACTCAATATCGACTTCCCCGGCAAGGCTCTTCTGCCCGGATTGATCGATTGCCATGTACATTTGGCCGCCGGCGGCGACCCTGATGGCCGTATTCAGGGCGACGACGGAACGACTGCGTTGCGGATGCTGCATAACGCCCGCCGCCAACTCGGTTCCGGCCTCACCACTGTCCGCGATCTTGGCGGATGGAACGGACTCGAATTCGCGGTCCGCGGCGCCATCCAGCGCGGGGACTTCTGCGGTCCGCGTCTTGTATTGACCGGCAAGTGCATCACGGGCAGCGAAGCGGCCCCGGCGCGATTTCCAGGGATGTACCGTCTGGCGAAAGGTGCCGAGGAGGTGCGAAAGGCCGTCCGTGAACAGATCCGCCTGGGGGCGGATGCGGTGCACCTCGGCGTGAGCGGTGCGGCCATGGTCCAGGATGACGTTCCGGATGCCACGCAGCTGACCGCCGATGAGGTTCAGATCGCGGTCGAAGAAGCCGTCAGATCCGGCCGGCGGGTGTCAGCCGCGGCCCACGGCATCGACAGCATCCGCCAGGCTGTGCTGGCGGGAGTTCACAGCCTGGAGCACGGAACCTACCTGCATAGGGGCCGCGATGTGATCGAAGAGATGAAGCGCCGCGGCACCATCCTCGTGCCAGCCCTCAAACCCGCCCATGACCTGGCAAGCGCAACCAGCTCCAGGGTGCCCGCATGGCTTGTTGAAAGGATGGGCCAGCAGCAGGAAGCCGGCCGGAGATCGCTGCGCCTCGCCTATCAGGCCGGCGTCCCGATTGCAATGGGCAGCGGTGCAGCGTCGCCTTTGAACCGCCATGGGGACAACAGCCTTGAGGCCGACTGCCTGCAGCGCGCCGGCATGAAGCCCATGGATACGCTCGTGGCCGCGACCCTGACCGCAGCCAGGGCTCTGGGCCTCGAAGCTGAGATCGGCTCCATTGAGGAGGGCAAGACCGCAGATCTGCTGGTTCTCGACTCCGATCCACTTGAGGACCTGGCGCGCCTGGCCGACCGCAAGCAGATCAGGGCGGTGTTCCTGGGCGGCAAGTTGGCCGCCCGCCAGCCGACAGATTCCTATCCCAAGACGATCCTCGCCCGCGACTGCCTGCTGATAGGGCAGTAGTGCCTGCCTTCTGCACCATCCGATATTCATAGGCCATCCCCGCGCCGTTCCAGGGGTATGCGGGACTCTACTTGGGCCTGCGGATCACCGCGTCGATCACTGTCAGTTGCCCGGCCTGGTTGAACGTGTGCGTGGCGCGTATCCTGCCGCCCTCTGGTGCAAAGGTCGCAATGGATTCTTCGCGGTATTCCTCTTCATCCAGTCTTGTGATCCGATTGAATTTCAGCGCCTGACCGTAGCGGCGCGTGGAATCCTGGGATGGCCGGATGAGTTCTCCGTCCTGCAGGAAGATCCGGCCAGCCGGACGCGACGAACCGATATCGCGGACCACCGGGTTGCGAGGATGCGGGTTCCAGCTCTCCGCCAGCGGGCTCTCTGCCCAAAAGAGGTGCAGGGCGTTCAGGCTCGAGCCGCCCTCCTCCTTGACGTTCGCGAAAAGCCATGTCCTGCCCGCATGCTCGAGCAGCGTGGCGTCCACCGCGTAGATGTCCTTGAGCAGGATCTTGACCAGCTCCCAAGCGTCGGGGAAGCGCACGCAGCGGTAGAGCTCCACCGTGCGGTTGGCAGCTGACTCCGGCAGCATGAAGATCTCATCCCCGCTGGCAAAGACGAACGGGTAGGAAAGGTGATAGTCGCGTTCGAGGACGACGCGCTTTGAGATCATTTTTCCATCGGCGTCCAGCTCCAGGCACGTGATGTGGCCGCGGCCCGCGGCGTAGATCTTCTCCTCAACGAACACGAAGTAGTGTCCATCCCGCTGCAGCACGAACGGATCGCCCCAGTATCGGTCCTTCTCGGGCACCAGCGGCGTGAAAGCCTCCCAGCGCAGCGACCTGAAGTCCATCTCGCTGCTGGTCAGGATGACCCACTGGTCGATGAAGAAGGCCGAGGCCAGCGCCTTGTCCAGCTTGCGCACGGCCCGCTGCAGCAGGCTCGGCTGCATCATCGGCGCGACTCCAGCGTGCTCTCCCCGTCGGTGAGCACGTACAGGCCGCGGGCTGCCCCTTCCCCGCGATCGAAGACGAAGTCGGTGACGATGTAGCCCTGCGCGAACGCCGTTTCAAAGAACTCCCGGGCGAAGAAGCGCCAATCCCGGGCAAGGCCGAAGTCCATCGTTTTCATGGTCATGAAGTCCGCCGGAATCTCTGCCGCCAGCAGCTGGTCTTGAAGCGGGGGTACGTGTTCCGGTGGTCGCGGCAGCCCATCTGCCCCATTGTGCGGTTCGTACAGCGGCCGCACCCCCAGGCGCATCAGTGCGCTCAGCGTGAGCGATGGGCGTGCCCGCTTGCTCAGCCGCCTCTCCACCCTGTGGGTGTTGAGCCACCAGTCGACCTGGAATCGATCAGACGGCAGCCCGGCATTCAATCCGTCCCGCATCTCGCCATATTCGGAGCGCCTGTACGTTGAGCAAACCGCGCCCAGCCTGCTGATGTTCAGATACGCGTTGCGGCTCAGCAGCAGATCGTAGGTCCAGGTGATGTGGTCCAACCCCTGGTGCCGCACCATTTGCCACTGCGACCGCTTCAGCGCGAACCCAAGACCGCGGTTGCGCTGCGCGGCAAGCACGCCAGCCATGTGCGAGCAGTGCTTGAGGCGCGGGCCATCCGGCGTGGTTTCGATACCCGGAAAACCAAAGACGAATCCGATGAGCTTCTCACCCTCATACGCGCCCAGTACCAGGCCGCCGTTGTGCACGGCGGTGATGAGCAGGTGTGCAGGCACAATGTCGGTCTCGCTGCCCGGCCACACTTCGCGCTGCAGCGCCTCCACGGCCGACATATCCTCGGGGGTGTCAAGAAGTCGTATATTCCAGGCAGTCATGCCTATCCGGCCTCATCAGGCGTCGGGGATACCAGGTGCGCGCCTCCTTGAGGGCGCAATCACGCGCGGTCCTATAGATGAAACGTGCGCACCCGTTCAAGGGCCTTGCGCGTGGCCTCGGAGGTGCGCCGCGACAGGCCATCCCAGGCGGCCGTAAGCCACGGCCGGCGTTTGAGATAGTCCAGTCGGTACGTAAAGCGCGCGGGCATCAGCCCAAAGCTGCGCGTCAGGTTGTCCACTGCGCACGTGCGACTGACCGCGATGTAGTCCAGCCAGAAGGACGACACCGGATAATTGGGGATGAAGGACTCAAGCGTGACGATCAAGGCGCGCAGCAGCACCGGATGCATCTCGAACAGCGTGCGCGGCCTGCGCGTGACCTGCATGATGGTTTCGACCACCTGCCCGACCGTGAAATATTCGCTGCCCCCGACCTCATACGTGCGGTTGATCGTGGCCTCGTCGTCCAGCGACCACATCAACACCGTCACAAGGTCTTCCACCCACAGCGGTTGAATCACGGACCGCGAGCTGCCTGGAAGCGGGAAGAAAAACGGCGACACCCGCAGGAGATTGGAAAGGCCGGTCGTGAAGTGGTCCTCGGGACCAAACACCACGGCGCTGCGAAAGATGGTGTGCGGCATGCCCGAACGCCGGATGTGCTCCTCGGCGATCCCCTTGGCCTTGAAGACCGGATAGCCCGAGGCACGGCTGGCCCCCAGGTGGCTCAGCGCAATGATCCGCTTGACGTTCGCCTCGGCGGCCACACGGACGAGCGTCTCCGTGCCGCGCATGTCCACCGTCAGAAGATTCGCGTTGCGGCCCTGCCACTCTGCCCCCGCAAGATGGAAGATCACCTCGACGCCGCGCAGCGCCGCCCGGATGGCACTTTCATCCGCCAGGTTCACCACCGCCACGTCGATCGGCTGCCCCTTGGGCAGCCGCGGCGAGCGCCTGGAGGGACGGATCAACACCCGCACATCGCGCCCCGAATCCAGCAGGTGACGCAGAAGGGCACGTCCAATGAAGCCCGTGGCACCAGTGACCAGGATCATGCCTGAGATTATAGCTTGCCGTCACGAGATCAGGTCCTTCGCCCGGGCCTTGGCAACGTTCCGGCTGTGCAGTGTATGATGGGAAATCCTCAGGTGCTGTGTGACCACCGGGCGAAGCGGGCTGCCTGCAGCGCAAGACCTCGATGGAAGTTGCTCCGCTTCTGGATGGAATCGATACAACCGGACGCTATCCTACGGCGTACTTCAGCAAATACAGACTCGTACCTGGATCGGAGGCAGCAACCACATGAATGTCCCGCGACCGGACCGAAGGGCGCGGCGGTCGTGCTGGAGCTCATGTCTGCCAGCAGCTGCCACAGGGGCAGCTGCTTGGAGGCCGACCCGCCATCGACCGCCTGGTCAGTCCCTTCCAGATCGATCGTGCCGAGGGCCAGCTGCGCTGCCTGGGTCATCACGGTACTGGCGCCATCGGCCGCCGAGTCCGTGCTGCTGCACGCCGCGAGCACGCAGATCACCAGCAAGCCGGCAGGCAGCCGGGCGAGTCGGTAGGCGCGTGTGATTGCAGAAGACATGGATATTCCTTCCTGATTGGGTTCTTGCATCCGGTGGTGACTGCCGTGTATATAAGGCATGAATACAAGCCATCCTGGACTTTTCCAGAATCTGTGCAGAGGCAATACCGAGTACGCAGCATTCTCACCCAGGGCACTCTCCAATCACCCGCGCGCGGTCTGGAAGCCTCTCTATCAGAACAGCTGCCGGCGATCGAGAACCATCGATGCATGCAGCAACGACCTGAATACCTTATAATGGGATCGCGCTAGGACAAGGAGGGACCATGGCCAGAAAGACTGCAGGACGGAAGGCCGCCAAGGCCTCGTCTCCAAAGCCGCGCCGCACGCGACAGGCAGCGCGTAAGTCGGGGCGCGACGACCGCAGCGACTATCGCAACAAGGTACAGGCGCAGAAGGTTCAGGCCGCCGACAAGAAAGATGGCTGCCTCCCGAAGCTCTTCATGCTGCTGTTGCCGTTCGCGGCTGCGGGGACATACCTGATCCTGCGCTCCTAGGGCGCTTTCAGTTCCAGCTCTACCGAACACTCTCAAGCGCGAACATGCAGCGCGCCTTAGGTTCAGGCGCGCTGCGCTCTACGGTGTTGTGATTTGCGGTGTCGGGCCTGTTGCCATGGGCTGCGCCCCGCGGTCCGTTCACAGCCCACCCGTTATAATCCCCTCATGCGCAAGGCACTGCTGCTCTACAATCCGGCCGCGGGACGCTTTCCGATCAAGACCTTTGTTCCAAGCGTTGTCAGTCCACTTCAAGCTGCGGGCTGGAGGGTGGAACTCGCCGAAACATTGAGCGGCAGTCACGCCACGAGCGTTGCGCGGCAGGCCGCCGCGGAGAATTTCGCCGCAGTGTTCGTGGTTGGCGGCGACGGCACGGTGGGCCAGGTGGCCAACGGCCTGATCAATACCGATACGGCGCTGGGTGTTCTCCCGGCAGGGACAATGAACGTCTGGGCGATGGAGCTGGGCCTGCGCCTCTTCGAATGGCCCTTCGGCACCGACGCCCTGGCCGAGAACGCACGCTTGCTCGCGGACGCGCCGGTGCGCTCCGTGGACGTGGGCCTGTGCAACGATCATGCCTTCCTGTTGTGGGCCGGCATCGGATTGGATGCCATGACGATCCAGCAGCTCGAGCCGCGGCCGCGCGCCCGAAAATACGTCTCCGTGCCGCAGTACGTGGCAGCCACTATGTGGAACGCGGCGGTCTGGCACGGCATGGATCTGCGCGTGTGGGCCGACGAGCAGCGGGTCGAGGGGCACTTCCTGCTGGCCGTGGCAACCAACATCCGCCGCTACGTCGGCGGCCTGGCCGTGCTCTCCCCCAATGCGTATCTGGATGATGGCGAGATGGATCTGTGGCTTATCAGCGGCAGCACACTGGCGGACGCCATCCGCGCGTTCTTCGAGGTTCTGGCGGGAAGCCACGTTACCAGCGAACAGGCACGCCGCCTGCCTTTCCACACGGCTCGGGTGGAGTCGGATACTCCGTTCTCGGTCCAGATGGACGGCGATCCGATGCTGGGAGGAAAGCACGTGCACCTCAGCATTCAGCACCGGGCGCTCAAGGTGCTCATGCCGCCGGAGGGCCTCAAACTCCTCAAGGAGGAATCCTCTGCATGAAACCCATCCCCAGATTCCTGAAGGACAATCCGCTGTCGTTGCTTCTGTTGGCGCTTCCCTTGACGCTGGTGGCCCAGTCACTGGGCTGGTCCGCAGCCGCGATCTTTGCCCTTGCATGCGTCGGCATCATCCCCCTGGCCTCCTTCATCGGCAAGGCGACCGAGGACCTGGCCACGCACACCGGACCACAGATGGGCGCCCTGCTGAATGCCACACTCGGCAATGCCGCCGAGCTGATCATCACCATCTCGGCCATACGGGCAGGGCTGCTGGAACTGGTGCTGGCCTCCATCACCGGTTCGATCATCGGCAACCTGCTGCTGGTGCTGGGCTTTTCCATGCTGGTCGGAGGCGTGCGCCACGGCCTGCAGAAGTTCGGCAAGGCCAACGCCAGCCGCAATGCGATCCTGCTGGTGCTCGCCGTCATCGCGTTGGTCATCCCGTCGGTCTTCAGCGTTTCGATGGGCGTCCCGCCCCAGACCGTGACCGAGGCCGGCCATTCACCGATCGAGGCACTGAGCCTGGGCGTGGCGGTCGTGATGCTGGTGCTGTATGCGCTGGGTCTGTTCGATGCCGCCCGCTCGGCCCGCGCGACCGGGGCGCAACACAGCCCCATCTCGGTCACGCTGCCCAGGAGTGCGACTCCGCATTGGGCCGTCTGGAAGTCCGTCGCCGTGCTTGCGCTTTCGACGACCGGCGTGGTTTGGCTCAGCGAAACCCTGGTGCACGTGGCCGAGCAGGTCATCGTCAGCGTGGGCATCTCCGAGTTCTTCCTGGGTATCATCCTGGTTCCGCTCATCGGAAACGTAGCGGAGCACCTTGTCGCCGTGCAGATGGCGGCCAAGAACAAGATGGACCTGAGCACCGAGATCGCCGTCTCCTCGAGCATCCAGATCGCCCTGTTTGTGGCGCCCCTGTTGGTTTTCATCAGCCTGCTGCTTGGCCATCCCATGCAGCTGATCTTCAACCAGTTCGAGCTGCTGGCGCTGCTGGCGGCCATCGTCATCACCATCCTCGTTTCCAATGACGGTGAATCGACCTGGCTCGAGGGCGCCGCCCTGCTGGGCATCTACCTCATCCTCGGTCTGGCGTTCTTCATGCTGCCGTGAATCACAGAGATCAGCCAGGCTTATTCAATACCTGGACGGTTCTGGGCGCGCTGCTCATTGCAGGCTGCCTGCTCTTGCTGACTGTGGTCTCGATCGGCTGGACCTCGGTGCGCCAGGCGCCTCCGATGGGATTCGTTCCTGCGGACCTGACGATCATTCCGCCGTCCACGGCCTCGCTCAGTCCGACCGCGACACCGCTACCGGCGGGCACGCCCACGCCCACGGGGCAGATCGGGGTCGGTGCATATGTGCAGATCACGGGCACGGAGGGCGCAGGGCTGCGCATCCGGCGTCAACCCGGCCAGGCCGGGGATACGGTGTTCCTGGGCGAAGAGTCCGAGACTTTTCGGATCAAGGACGGACCGCAGCAGGAGGACGGATACACCTGGTGGTACCTGGTCGCGCCATACGACGAGAACCGTGCGGGTTGGGCTGCCGCTGACTATCTCGCAGCCGTCCCGCCACCATAGACGCAGACGGTAAGGCCCATTGATCTCTCCCTCCGCCATTCTTTGTTCCTCTCTGGTCTTCCTTCTTTCTTCCTCCCCTCGTATCCTTCGAGTCCTTCTTGTTGGAACCTCTCACGCTTATGACCGAAAAGCCGACAAACGTCACTGTCAACAAAAAGACGCGTGAATTCAGCATCACCTGGGGCGACGGACACGTGAGCGCATATCCCTTCGGCTTGCTGCGTGCGGCTTGTCCGTGCGCCTCATGCCGAGGCGGTCACGAAAACATGCGCGCTGAGCCGGACGCGTCGGCCTTTGAGCAACAACTGGATGATTCGCCGGCGACGCGCATCAATAACGTCAGGGCGGTGGGCTCCTATGCCCTGACCATTGTCTGGGAGGATGGCCACGACTACGGTATCTACAACTGGCACTACCTGCGCGCCCTCTGTCCCTGCCCGGAGGACAGGGCGAAGTACGGCAGACCTCCGAGGTCCTAGGGATCTCGGAGGTCTGCTTTTTTTTCGGCGCGCGGCCCGGTCTACGGTAACTTGGTTGCCGTGGGCGTGCGCGTCGGCGTGGGCGACCTGACACCGTTGGGCGGTGTGGCCGAGCTGCCCGGCCTCTTCGTGAGGGAAGGCGTGGCAGTGTTGGTCGGGCTGCTGCCCTTGGGCGTGCGCGTCGGCGTGGCAATGTTGCGTAGGTGTTCCCGCGCCTCGGTGCGCATCTCGGGCGTCATGGCGCTGGCCGGCAGGGCAAGCAGCCGCGTCCAATCCTTGACGGCCTCGTTCCAACTCTCGCGCCCTTCATGGGCCAGCGCCCGCCAGTAGATGGCCAGCGCCCGCTGTGTGTCGTTCTCGGCCTTGGAATAAGCGGTCTCCGCCTGAAGGTAGGCTGTGCCGTACGTGCCCTTCCCGTAGTAGATCTCCGTCAGACCGATGTTCGCATCGAATGAATCTGGGAAATACTCGATCGCGCGCCCAAAGTTGATTTCAGCCCCGGCCAGGTTTCCCAGCCGCAGGTACGCAGTGCCCAAGTATACGAATGAACTTACCTGATTCCGGTCCAGTCTGAGCGCCTGGTTGAGCGCCTGGACCGCCGCACGATTGTCGCCGGTCTCGGCGAGCGCCTGCCCCAGCAAGGCATAGGCTTGGCCATCTTTGATCTCGTAGAGGAGGAATACCTCGAGCGGATGGATGGCTTGCTCGTAGGCCTCGTTCTCGACATAGGCGCGTCCCAGGTAATAGTATGCCGCCAGCAGTGTCTGGTCGATGGAATTGGCCCGCTTGGCGGCCGACAGGGCTTTTGCCGAGTTCCCCTGCAACCCATAGGCCTGCGCGAAACCGAGCTGCACCAGGGCAGATTCCGGCATCAGGCGTGCCGCCTGATTGAGGTCCGGCAGGGCCCCATTGAAATCCTTGCGGCCCAGGTGGAAGAAGGCGCGATCCAGATACACCTCGCCGTACGCGGGATCGGATTCCTGGGCCAACTGGTAGAGTGGGAGCACGTTGGCCCCCGGCTCAGAGCATCGCCGGGCGCGCGCCAGACCCAGATATCCGGGCGCGAATTCATCGTCCACCTTGAGCGACTCGTTGTAGTAATACAACGCCTTCCCGCATTCCCCGTTCAGGCGATACAGTTCTGCGATCTGGTACTGGATGTCCGCCGCCTGGGGTTCCATCTGCTGGACCTGCAGCATCTCCCCCACATAGGAATCCCAGTCCCCTCTTGCGTGCGCTGCCTGCGCCGCGCGGTAGACGTCCGCCGAGATCGGCGCTCTCGGCGTGTTCACGTACAGCGGCGTGGCAGTATAGGAGATCCCCAGCAGGACAGCCAGCGGTGTCGGCACGCCGGGCGTGCCGGCGTCCAGGTCCCTGACGTTCACGAATGTGGGTGTGGGACTGAATGTTGGGGTAGGGCCCATGGAAATGAATCCGCCCCCGCCGAGCAGGGCCGCGCGCGGATTCTGCCCTATCAGCAGGACCGCGCCGATGAGCACCGCGCCGGTGAGCACGGTCGCCGCCAGCCGCGCGGCCGGGTTCAACGTCAGGGCTCGCAGCCTGGTCTGGGGCGCTGTTTCATGCGCCAGGTACAGTTTCTCCTCCCAGGGCCGCGCGCGGTTAAGTGGAAACGGCTTGGTGTTCTTGTCCGCTGGCAGCGCGCCCATCAGGATCAGGCCGCGTTTGGCCGTCTCGTTTCCGGGATCCAGCTTGAGGGCAGTTTCGAGGCAATACACGCGTTCTTTCAGCGTGTCCACGGCCGCGCTCATCCAGATCCAGTACGTGACGTTCTTCTGGTTGGACTTGATTAGCCGCGTCAGTAGGTCCCTGGCGCGCGGGCGGTCATCCTGCCGCAGCGCCTCAACCGCCTCCTCGAACATGGTATCAACGGCTTCTGTCATTGCCCGGGAACATCCTCATCGCATTGTATTACAGCCGCCTTCGCGTTCCCCGTACAGATTCGTTGCCCCGTCACGGCGTGCGCAGGCCGCACGCCGCGGCAGCCATTGCGCCCAACCCATTGGCCCGGCGACTCGTCTGACCACCGGACTCAAGGGTTACTCGTGGAACTCCTCCACCTGATACGTTTGGACCAGAAGATGGCGCGTGCGCCAGGCATCCGGCATGACCCCCATTTTGGAACATAGGTGATCCAGGAACGCAGCCTTGTCAGGCATCTTGTCCCACACCTGCGGCAGGAACGTCGCCCGGCGTCCGCCATCGCGCAGGATGACCCCATCCACCCCGGGGCGCAGCTTCTCCAGCAGGTCCGCGGCATCGGAGTACTCGAGATCGCTGGGCATTGTCAGCCTCGAAATCTCGATATCGATTCTATCGAGCTCCTCCGGTCTCACCGGCACAAACCTCGGGTCGTCCAGGGCCGCGGCCAGCGCGTGCTCGCGCACGTCGGCGGCCAGAGGCTGCGATGGCTCCAGCGCGCCGATGCAGCCGCGCAGCTCGCCCCGCACGGTCAGCGTCACAAATGACGCTCCCGGTTCCCTCAGGTGCGGCGTCATCGCTTCGATATCCACGGAAGGTATTTCGCCGCCGTGCACCCCGCCCTCCAAGGCGCGGCGCGCCAGTTCCAGAAGGATCTGTTTCTCTTCGGCCGTTAGTGGGTCGTCCATGCCTCCCCTGTCACGATTGTCCAGAGCCGACCGGTCAGCGAGCCAACATGCAGAAGTACTTGATCCCCTTCGCGATTTCGGGGTCAATCTTGGAGTCTGCGATAGGCCCGGTCATGATAGACCAGCGGCGAGTCATGATCATCCTCGCGAACGGCGACCACTTCGGCGATGAACAGGGTGTTCATGCCGGCCTGGATGGCCTGGGTTACCCGGCAGTCAAGGAACGCCAAGCCGCCCTTGATGAACGGTGCGCCCGTGACGAACGTCTCGGTCTGCACATCAGCCAGCCGGTCGTCGTCGCCGCCCGGCCTGCCCGCAAACCGTTCCGATACTTCCTGCTGGCTCGCTGCCAGGATGGTCACGCCAAAGGCTCCCGCCCGGCGGACGAGTTCGTGCGTATGGCTGCCCGTGCTCAGGGATATGGCGATAAGCGGCGGGTCGAGCGAGATCGACGTGAACGAACTGACGGTCATACCATGCTGCTTGCCCCCGTGCACCGCCGTGACGACGGCCACGCCCGTGGTCCAGGCCCGCATGGCCGAGCGCAGCTCTCCGCCGCGTTCTTCCCCGCCTGCTACAGGAGTTTCCATTGTCTATTCATCATAAATGGGCCCCATAGGGGTGTCAAGGAGCGCAGATTCCCGCACGATCGGGCAGTCGATAGGCATGGTCGGTGGTCAAAAATGCCCTTGCTATTTCGCATAAATATTATTAGCATGGTGCACATGGATCGATCGTCGCGACCCGCTCTCTCCCCGTCCGTGGAGGAGATGCCTCGCGAGCCTCGCGAGCCACGCGAGCGGCTGCACGCCATCCGGACGACGCTGCTGGCCGCCATGTTCATCGCCACGGTTTTCGTGGCCTGGACCCCCCAGAGCTTCTCTGCGGCCTCTTTGTCGGACCGGCTGGCGCTGCTCCTCACGCCACAGCCGGCCGCGGACTCGACCGGACCGGCGCAGCCCGCACTGCGCATCGGCATCGTGGCCGGTCACTCAGGAAACGATTCCGGCGCGATCTGCACCAATGACTCCGGTGAGGTCGACCTGACCGAGGCTGAGGTCAACCTGAACGTAGCCACGCTGGTCCAAAAGAAGCTGGTCGATCGGGGCTTTCAGGTGGATCTGCTCAACGAGTTCGACACGCGGCTGAATGGATACCGGGCCGTGGCCATCATTTCGATCCACAATGACTCGTGCGAGTACATCAATGACCAGGCCACCGGCTTCAAGGTGGCAGCTGCGCTCAATACGCGCGATGCCAATCGCGCCAATCGACTGGTGGCCTGCATGGTGGACCGCTATCACGCATCTACCGGGCTGCCGTTCCACGCCGGCAGCATTACAGCGGATATGACCGGCTACCACGCCTTCTCCGAAATCGACCCCAGCACCATTGCCGGCATTATTGAGACCGGATTCCTGAATCTTGACCGGGGCCTGCTCACACTGCACGCCGACCAGGTGGCCGACGGAGTAGTCAACGGCCTGCTGTGCTTCGTCCACAACGAAAACGTTGAGCCCACTCCAATGCCAACGGCAATGCCATGACAACCCCGCTGCAAGATGCCCGCATCGCTGTTCAAAAAGCACGCCAGGCACTGAGCCGCGGCGAACACACGCTGGCCCGCGAATGGGCCGAGCGCGCGGCCAAGCTCGCTCCGCAGCTGGAGGATCCGTGGTTGGTGTTGGCGGCCATTGCCGGACCGCGGCTCGGGCTGGAATACATTCAGAGAGCACTGCAGATCAATCCCGAAAGCCCCCGCGCCCGCCGCGGAATGGAATGGGTAATGCAGCGCCTGCGGAAGCCTGCACGGGACACCAGCGATACCCAAAGGGCGCCCGCGGTGAGACGGGATGCTATGCGGCACGCTCCCAGCGCCAGGCCCAGACCGGCAACTGGATCGGCGGCGCGCAAGAGGCGCGGCTCCGTGCTCGCCATTGCCTTTGTCGTCCTGGGCTGCATGATCCTCGGCCTGGCAGGTTGGACAGCCATGAGCTCGCCGGTCGTGGCGTCCATGATCGCGCAACCCGCGCTGGCCTCCGAGCCGACACTGGCCCCGCAGTGGGCGCAGGCATCCATCCCTAAACCGACCTACACGTCCTCGGCCCCCGTTGCAGAGCTCCTGCCGGCTGCCACCCCCACTCCTGAGTTGATCGAGACCGCTGCATCCGACCAGTCCAATGGTTCGACATATCTCTCCACAGGCTTACCAACAGAATTCCCCACAACAGTCTCGACGGACCTCGCGGCCGAGCCGCAGGTGCCCACGGCCGAACCAGCGTGGTCCGGCACACTTTCCATGGACTACGTTGCAGATACGCCAACGCCGGAGGCTCCCCCATACGTGCCGCCGACCGCGGCTCCGCCCAGCCCGGGCGAGGCCGCTGGCGGGACACACTGGATCGACGTGAACCTGAGCCAGCAGATGGTCTATGCGTACGCCGGCGACACAGTGGTCAACTCATTCCTGGTGTCAACCGGCACCTGGTTGACACCCACTGTGACCGGCAAGTTCAAGGTCTGGGTCAAGCTGCGCTATTCCGACATGAGCGGCGCGGACTACTACCTGCCCAATGTGCCCTACGTCATGTACTTCTATAAGGACTATGGGCTCCACGGAACGTACTGGCACAGCAACTTTGGCACTCCCATGAGCCACGGATGCGTGAACCTCAGTATTCCCGATGCGGAATGGCTGTACAATTTTTCCTCCGTTGGCACTGTGGTAAACGTTCACTACTAGACCTACTGCGCCTCGGCGTATCGCCAGGCATGGACTAGCTTCCTGTCGCGCGCCCCTCCTGGGCCCACCACCATTCACGTCGTTGCGCGGGGTGTGCTCCCCCGAAGCAAGCTCCTGCAGACCATCACCGCGCACCTTGTTCCCGCCTGAGGTCGAAGATTTCGCGGTGCTCCCATAAGAGCCGCATTAGACTTCCCGCTTCCATGGTCAGCCTGCTCCTGCAATTCAGCTACAATTCAACGCACGCACATGCCGCATTCCGCCTTCTCGCGACGCGACTTCCTCAGACTTTCAGCCGCCGGCATGCTCGGCGCGCTGCTCGCTGAAGCGCGCTTCGACCGCGCCCTGGCCAAGCCGCGCACCCAGGGGCGCATGACACTCAGCGGTGTCGGACTGCACAGCGAGCCGGCCTTCAAGGCCCCCAAGCTGCATGCCTACGGACGCGATGAGGTCGTGCCCATCACGGCCGAGGTCACTGGCGAGGCGGGTAATCCATTCAACACCCGATGGTTCCAGCTCAATGGTGAAGGCTACACCTACTCGGGCTGGGTGCAGCCTGTGGAGAGCAACTACCAGAGACCGGCTTTCGACATCCCCAGCGAAGGCCGCCGCCTGGGCGAGATCACCGTACCGTACAGCATCACACGCCTGCAGCCCAGTGTCCGGGCTAAGAACGGCTATCGCATCTACTTCGGCAGCACGCACTGGGTCACCGGCTTGCGTGCAAATCCGCACGAGAAGAGCTTCTGGTACGAGATCCACGACGACCACCTGCACATGAGCTTCTTTGTCGACTCGGCCGACATGCGTCTCGTACCCTACGATGAACTGACGCAGCTCTCGCCGGAGGTGGACGATGTCCGCAAGTACATCCACCTCGACACAGCCACCCAGAGCGTGACCGCTTTCGAAGACGGTACGGCCGTGCTGACGGCGCGCTGCTCCACCGGCGGCAAGGGCACCAAGACCCCGCTCGGCGAATTCCGCACGTATCACAAAGGTCCCTCGATCCACATGACCAACGACGGCGCACCCGGCGCGGGCAGGGGCTATGACCTGCCGGGAGTTCCCTGGGTCACCTTCTTCACCGGCACAGGGGTGTCGTTCCATGGCACGTACTGGCACAACGACTACGGCACTCCGCGCAGCCACGGATGCGTGAACCTGCTGCCGGAGGACGCCAAGTTCCTGTATCGCTGGACGAGTCCGGTCGTCCCTGCGGATACGCCCTATCTTCATCGGCCTGGCACGGGCACCCGGGTGGAGATCGTATCTTCGAACGCCTAGGTGCGGTGCTGCTGCGGTCCGTCCGCTTGTCGCCACGCCTTCACTGTCGATTCCTTTGTTTCGCGCACCCGGGGAGGGACAATGTCCAGTCTTGCATTCCAGTTTGACAGGTATGTGCTCAAGCGGCAGGTCTTCGCGCTGACCGGGAAGTTCCGCATCTACGATCCAATGGAAAACCTCATCCTTTTCAGCGAGCAGAAGATGCTCCGGCTGCGCGAGGACATCCGCGTCTACGCCGACGAGGCCAGGACCCAGGAAGTGCTGATGATCAAGGCCCGCCAGATCATCGATTTCTCCGCCGCCTACGACGTGATCGAAAGCGCCACAGGGCGAAAAGCCGGCACCCTCAGACGCAAGGGCTGGAGGTCGCTGCTGCGGGATGAGTGGGAGATCCTGGATGCCGACGACCAGCCCATCGGCAAGTTGTTCGAGGACAGCATGGGGCGGGCGCTTCTGCGCCGCTTTCTGCTCGGCACCTTCATGCCACAGAACTACGATGTCGTTGTCGGCACCGAGCGCGTGGCAGACCTGCGGCAGCGCTTCAACCTGTTCGCCTACCGCCTGGATCTTGACTTCAGCATGGACACGGGCCGCAGGCTCGATCGCCGGCTGGGCATCGCCGCCGGCATACTGCTGGCCGCCATTGAGGGCAAGCAGAGCTCGCAGTGATCGGCCAACCGTCATGACGAACCAACCCTTGTTCGCCGGCCTGGTGGTGGACGAATTGGGCCGCCCCGCGGAGTCTGCCGTCGTGGGCAACGAGCCGTTCTACGTCGTGGATGACGCCGGCTTCAAGCGCCACATCCCTGCAGTACAAGTCGACCGCCAGGTGCTGCAGCGCATGCGGGATCTCATGAAAGGCAACGAGAGCCTGCTCTCGGAGCAGGCCGCCAGGATGCTGGGGCAGGATGACATCTTCTCGAAAGCCATGATCGAGACCCAGCTCAAGAACATCGACCAGCAGTTCGGCGCGCTCATGCAGCAGGGCATCCCCGAAGAGGCCCGCGCCTACCTGGGAATGGTTGGCTTCAAAGTGGTCATCGACTTCCACGGCCAGGTGCTGCGCATCGATCAGCCCGGCGCCCCAGATGGCGACCGCGGCAGTGGTGACGAGGGGTAGCCTGATCCCCCACCGGCGATAGGGGCCGGAGCCGGGAGATCCTGCGCAGACCATGTCCCCCACGCCAAAGGACAACAGAATTGGCCGCCTGCCCCGAAATATCTGGGTCGTGACGGCCACCTCCTTCCTCACCGACATCTCCTCCGAGATGATCTTCAACTTGATACCGCTGTTCCTCGCCAACGTCCTGGGCGTGGGCACGGTCATCATCGGTCTCATCGACGGCATCGCCGAGACCACCGCCAGCCTGCTGAAGTTCTACGCCGGCGCCCTCTCCGATCAGCTCGGACAACGCAAGTGGCTCGCGGTCGGGGGCTATGCCCTCTCGGCCATCGCCAAGCCCTTCCTGTATTTCGCGGATGCGTGGGGCTGGGTGTTGAGCGTCCGATTCGCGGATCGCATCGGCAAGGGTGTGCGCACGGCGCCGCGCGATGCGTTGGTGGCGGATAGCATCGACGCGACCCAGCGCGGGCTGGCCTTCGGCATCCATCGTGCCGGCGATACGGCCGGCGCCTTCGTCGGACTCGGCCTGGCCGCGCTCATCGTCTGGCTCACTCAATCCGGCGCGGCGCAGTTGACGCGGCGCACGTTCCAGATCGCGGTGCTCGCCAGTATTGTGCCCGCCGTCTTGGCCGTGCTGGTCCTGGCTCTGGGCGCGGCCGATGTCCGGCCTGCGAACAAACAGGAGGCCCCCATTTTCCTTGGCCTCCGGGGTATGGACACGCGCTTCAAGCTCTTCTTGTTCGTCATGGTGCTGTTCACGCTTGGGAACTCGTCGGATTCCTTTGTCGTGTTGCTTGGACAGACGCGCGGACTGAGCATCTTGCAGATCATGCTGATGGTCATGACATTTAACCTGGTCTACGCGATCCTCGCCGGCCCGCTCGGCTCACTCTCGGACAGGGTGGGCCGTCGCAGACTGATCATCGGCGGCTGGATTGCCTACGGGCTGGTGTACCTGGGCCTGGCCTTCTCGCGCCTCGGTTGGCACGTGTGGGTGCTCTACGGTCTGTATGGCATCTACTACGCGGCCACCGAGGGCGTGGCGCGCGCACTGGTGGCCGATATCGTGCCGCCAGAGCGTCGCGGCACCGCCTACGGATTTTTGAATGCGGCCATCGGCCTCACCGTACTGCCTGCCTCGGTCATCGCGGGGCTGCTGTGGCAGGGCGCGGGCACCTGGACTGGCTTCGGCCCCTCGGCCCCGTTCTTGTTCGGCGCGGCCATGTCACTGATGGCGGGCATCCTCTTCTGGCGACTCGTCAAGTGAACAATCCTTTGATGGGCACCCGAAGACGGATCTCAGACATGCCCTGTGTGGCAAGAGATGGGAGCGCTCCGTGAAGATTGGTCTGCAAGTCCCCAATTTCACCTGGTCCGGTGGCCCGGGTCTGATCGGCAGCAAGCTGACCGAGATCGCGCGTGCGGCCGAGGACGCGGGCTTCGACAGCCTGTGGGTCATGGACCACTTCTTCCAGATCCGCGGCGTGGGCCCCGTCGAAGCGGAGATGCTGGAGTGCTATACGACCCTGGGCTACCTGGCGGGCATCACCGGGCGAGTGAAGCTTGGCGCGCTGGTGACCGGCGTCATCTATCGTCATCCCGGATTGCTCGTCAAGGCCGTGACCAGCCTGGATGTCCTCTCCGGGGGACGGGCCTACTTCGGCCTGGGCGCCGCCTGGTTCGAGCGCGAGGCGCTCGGGCTGGGCGTTACGTTTCCACCCATCCGGGAGCGCTTCGAGCGCCTCGAAGAAACGCTGCAGATCACGCACCAGATGTGGTCGCAGAACAACGGTCCGTACAATGGCAGGCATTTCCAGCTGGCTGAGACGCTCTGCAATCCGCAGCCCCTCACCCAGCCCCATCCTCCGATTCTCATCGGCGGCATGGGCGAGCACAAGACGCTGCGGCTGGTGGCGCAGTACGCGGATGCCTGCAACTTGTTTGCGCGCAGCGGCGACGATACCCTTCGCCACAAGCTGGATGTTCTGAAGCGCCACTGCGACGAACTTGGTCGCGACTACGACGACATCGAGAAGACGACGCTGAGCACGGTGCACCTGGCTGGCGGCAAGCAGAGTACCAGGGATGTTGTTGCGGAATGCCGTGCGCTCGCAGCCGCAGGCATTCAGCACGCTATCTTCAATATGCCGAACGTGCACGAGATCGCGCCAGTGCAGCTATTCGGCAACGAGATTATCCCGGCCGTGAAAGACCTATGATTGAAAAGCGTCCCGCTCTTGGGGCGGAACGCGCTGGGGTAAATCTCGAGATCGCAGACCGCGCCGACTGGATCTGGCCGCCCCCCGCAATGCCGCTCTCGAGCCGTCAGGGCCGCCTCGCGAGCGCGTCCTGGCTACTTCAGGTTCCCTGCGATGGCGCTGGCAGTATCGGACGCCTTCTTCTCGAGGTTGCTGAGCATCTCCATTGCCTTGGTCAGGCGCTCCATGGCTTGTTGCAGCCGCATTTGGTCCGCTGTGCCTAGTTCACTGAGCGGGTCCGTCGTGCCCGTGCCCGACCGCGAAGCCGCCTCGCGTGCCTTCAGGGCCGCCTCACGGACGTTCAAAGCCGCTTCACGAACATTGAGGGCCGCCTCGCGCGCACCTAGTGCGAATCCCGTTTCTGCTGTGGGAGACTCGCGGATCTGGGATAAGCGGCTGGGATCGATATCGCCGCCGCCAGGTGTACCTTTTCCGACGGTATCATCGAAGAAAGAGCCAGTGCGCGGCACGCCGCTTCCGGTGATGGGAGACTCGCGGATCTGGGACGTTCCGCCCGGCGACACGTCAAAGAAACTTCGAAGTATGAACGGCAGGAGCAATCCAATCAGGATGCCCAGCAGCAGGATGCCCGCGCCAAATAACCACGGTGGGAGCCGCCCTTTGGGCAGATCCGTTGGGCAGTCGGGGCCAATGCAAAAGACGGCAAGAGGAGCAGCCGCCGCCACCGCGCAGGTGGTATCCGACCCAGAACAATCCTGATCGATCCCGTCGCCGCAGATTTCGGTTGCCCCGGGGCGGATGGAGGCATTCGTATCGTTGCAGTCCGCCAGCAAGGCCGCGTAACCGGCGGGTGCTGAGCAGGCTGGCAGCGAGACGTAGGCATTGCCGTATCCGTCTGCATCTGCATCCTGATACCAGGTGCTTTCAGTGCACACCACAGGCGTGTTTGTCGGAACACTCGTGGGCGTGTTCTGCGGAGGAACCGGCGTGGGTTTTGTCTTTTTTTCTTTCTCGGCTCCACCGGGTTCACAGGGCGGGTCATTTGGCCCTCCACATTGTGCGTAGGCGATGTGAGGCGGGCCAGCCACGAAGCTGGTCAGCATGAATCCGCATGCCATCAGCGATAGGAGCAATCGTCTCTTCACTTCTGCCTCCCTCAGCCCCAACAGGCTTTGTTCAATTATAGAGACAATTGCGGTGATTACAATGGGCAATGTCGCAAAAGTGAATTTACGCACTTCTTGCCCGGCTCGCTACGCTGTTCCAATTGCTGTTCAGGCTCGAGCTACGACGTCAAGTAGTGCATTGTCAAGATGTGGTGCGTGCTCGACCTGGCGCCCCTCGAGATCTTCGGGCGGGAGTTCAGCCCCTCGATCCGCCAACCCTGGAAGCAGCCGAACGACTCAGCTTCGAATTGCTGTAGCTGCTCATCCATCGCGTTGACGCGCTCTGCCCCCTTGCTGCCCGCGCAGGCGGTGCCAATTCCCCGCCATTTCCCCGCGTGCACTCCGCCACGGCGCAGGCGCATCCCAGCATCGCCTTCATCAAATAATCACAGGGAAAACACGATCACGCTGGCGGCGCGGTTCGTGATCAGCCCCAGGGCAGGAGAAGACTCGTAGCTCTGAGCCCCGGATGTGCTTCATATGTCCAGAAGCCACGCCGCAGGTGTGATCACCGTATCTCGAGTTTGATCGCGGCAACAAGAAAGACCGTTTCACCGACCAGGAAGACGGCCTTCTTGTTGTCGACGCTGAACTGCTCCGAAGCGCCCGCGGCGCGGAGTTTGAAGATCGAGGGCTGGTCAGTCTCCTGCCCTATCCATTAGGTGTGGGCAAGTGCGGGGGCTGCCGGAATTCTCGCTGCGGGTCACTTCGGCAGTGTGGGCGGCATGGAAGAGGTTCTCGTTCCCAAGGGCTCTGAAAGCTGGATCGCAGGTCGCGGAGCAAGTTGCAGCCGCATCTGCCGCGCGATCAGATTCAGATTCGTGCCCAAGGTTGTACCGGTGCTGAAGAACATCAGCACCAGCCCGCCCGCCACCCAGCTGGCCGGGGCGAAAACCGTCAACAACTGTGTGATCGCATAGGACATGCCCCAGAAGACCAGGTGCAGGATCGATTGTTTTCCAATCACCCTTCCGTCCCGCAGGTTGAGGCGCATCGTCATGCCCCAGGCCAGACCGAAGCCCAGGCCCAGCACCAGGAATAGAGGTCCGACGCAAGTGACGCCGGCCTGTCGCAGTACCAGCGCGTTGAACAGCAGCATGGCCGGCGACATGAAGATGCCGATGAGCGGCGATGCCAGCCTGATCACCCGCTCTTTGTTCACCTGACGTATGATGCCCCACACCCCCAACAGCATGAGCGGGATGGAGGCCAGGCTGAAGAGTCTACCGAGGAATTCCATGGTCGGCCTTCTCCGCGACCGGCTTGCCGCAGTTGCCGCAGAACTTCTTTCCGGACTTTAGCTCCGCGCCGCAGTGGGTGCAGAATTTCAATGCCGCCGGCGGTGCAGTTTCGATCCGCAGCGGCGCCAGTACCGTTCCGCAGCGGTTGCAGAAATTGCTGCTCGCTTTGTTCTCCTCTTGGCAGGTCGGGCAGACAATTCCGTCGATCTGGATCGCGTCCGGGTACCAGGCTGGCGGATCCCACGGCTCCGAAAGCGCCTCCGGCAGGCTGCCCGCCGCCTCCAGCAGTCCCTTGATGACTTCCGCGGTTTTGGTGTCATCGCCCACATCGAAAGCCGGCGGCACGGGCTTGTGGCAGTTGGGGCAGGCCGGGAGCCCCTCCAGCGCCGCCCCGCAAAACTGGCACGCCCCGCTCTGCTGATTCAGATTGATAAAGTCTTCTTCCGCGGGTGGCGTCCTGGACGCCTTCCATGCACCAGCCGCATATGCATACCACTTGCCAGTCCGGGCGCCGGGCATCCATGGCCGGCCCATCCGATCTATGAGCGCATTGGCCTGCAGGACCTCATTTGCAGCCAGCAGATTGATCTGGCCGTCAGCATAGGCTTTGGCAATCATCCTCGCAATACGCGGCAGGGTCTGCAAGATCGGTTCTGCCTCGCCCTTCGCCTGGCCACCGGCCAGGGTCTCGGACTGTGGCAAGTCTTCAACAGGCTGGCGGTCCACGGGTAGGTCCGCCGGGCCCTCCAGAAGGTCCGCCGCGCTGGAGACAGACCCCCACACCTCACTGATGTGGCGGTACCAGCGGCCTTGACGAGCATCGTAGGCGCAGTAAATCCCCTCCGAATCACGCAGCACAAACCGGCTCAAGTCGGCGCCCAGCTCGTGCGTGCTGATCGCCCCCAGCCGGTAGTGTTCCATCACCTCATTGGCGGCTGCCTCTATGCTCGCATTCGGGTACATTCGCAAATCCTGCATGATCTCTCCTGCTTCCTCGGAGCTCAGCGAGCGGCGGTTCGTTTTTGCCGCAGGTACTCTTGGTAGGCGTCCCAAGCGTACTGGACATGCCTATTGGCGGAGTTGCGGTTGGCCTTTGCCGCGCCCAGAAGGTCGTCCAGCTTCACGTGCACGTCCTGGTCACGCCTCATCGTATCCAGGGCGGCGCTTAGCGGTTTCGAGCGCCCCCAGTGTTCGGCATAGAAATTCGCCCACCTCGAAACAACCCCCCACCCTGTGAGGGCGCCCTTCGTTTTCTTGCCGGCCTCCCACACGTCAGCAGCACACTTCAGAGCATCCACTATGCTGCCCGAAGGTACCCGACTCAGTGAAGTAAGGGCCTTCTGCCAGGCCTCCAGGCCGGTGGCCTTCCACAGATGATCGCCAAGGGACGTTTGATCCCCCCAGATGTAGTCTCTGCCCGCCTGCCTTAGAAGATTGATGACAGGATTGAGCACGAGACTCCATTCCGGCCCCAGTCTGCCCGCTGCTCCCAGGCTCAGGAAGGTGTGCACCAGGTTCACGGCCGCATCGTAAGCTCCCTTTCCTGACTGGGTGGAGATTTCCGCGCCAACCCTGGCCTTCGACTTGTTGTACTCGTCCGCCGCTGCATTGCGCGCGTTTCGGATCCGGCCCAGCTCCTTCTGCTCTGCGCGGAAGTTCTTCTGCGAGTCCTTCCACTTCTGGCGCAGATCAACCTCCTTGGGATCCACTGGCGGGATCTTGACGGGCGGCTTGGTCTTCGGAGGCTGGGTCACCGGAGGTTTGGATGTGACCGGCGGCTTGGGCTTCTTTGGAGCCGGAGGCTTTGCCCGCGTGGGCGCCCTCATCGAGCGCGGGTGCCGCGCATCTTCAGGCTCCTCCACCACGATTTCGATGGAGTTCACGTCGATCTCTCCATCCGCCCCGACCTTGTAGTGGATGCCCTTGACTTTGCGCTTGCCGAAATGCGTATCCAACAGCTCTTCGAGCCTGGCGCGGAATTCAGGGTCAGTGAAGTCGCTCGCATCCAGGCGCTTCAGGCCGTTGTAGATTCCCAGCTGTTCGAGTATCGTCTTCGCATCACTGCCGCTGTAGTTGCGGTCCACCCGCGGGCCCGTTGGCAATTTTCTGATCGCCGGACTCGCTGGACCGGAGCCTTGCTTTGCGAACCACCACTGTGCCCACAGCCAGCCGCCGATCCCCATCAGGGTCCCAGCCGCAGCGCCGGCTGCCGGTCCCGGCGGAAAGCGCGCATTCTCCCCGGGGATGATGCGCGCCGTCGTGGTCATCACCCGGCCGCGGCCGGCATTGTTCGGGTCACCAACGAAGACCATAATGGTGTGCACACCCGGCGCCGGTTGGCTCAGACTGTAGGTATCACCATCGTCCATACGTGTGCTGCTGGAGGCTCTCTTGCCGTCCACGTTCCAGATCACCACCAGTTCCTTGATCTTGGAATCGAGTCGTTTGAAGCCCACCAGGCAATCCATGCTTTCATCGCTGCTGATGTCGTTGCTGCAGCCCAGGTTGGTGATGACGATGTTCGACGATGGATCATCCACCGGCTTGGTGATCGCACCGCGTACCAGGATGGTGATCGTACTGGTGCTCTGCTTGCCGGAGGGTCTGCCCTTTGCCCAGACCGTGACTGTATGGCTGGACTTGCCGGCCTTCCATTGGGATGCAACCCCCGTGCCCTGGGGCTTGCCATCCACCTCCCATTCGAATTCAACCGTATCGCCATCGGGCGAGCCGCTCGCCTCAGCCGTGCAGGCAATCGTTTCCCCTTCCTCCGGCTCCTCCGGTCCGCACCGGATGGTTGCCGAGTAGTCCGGACACCCATCAGCGCTTTCCGGCGCGGGCTGCGTCTTGCAGCGATCTCGGGAATCGGGGAAGCCGTCCTGATCGGTGTCCAAAACGGCGGCCGGAGGCTGGACGGGAGCCTGCCCGCCGGCGGCTGGCTGGCCGCCATTCGCTAGCATCAACTTGTTCTTGACGGCTTCCTGGTAAAGATAGTCCTCCAGGGGCGGGCCCTGGGTAAGGAGGAGCTCTCCCAAGGTGCCCACGCTGTGTTCCTCTTGTACCGCGAACACGAGGTTTCCGGAGATCCACACACGACTGGCGAGATCCGCACCGGACTCATAGTACGTGCTGCTTGCGAACCCATGAAAACTGGATCCGGGCGTCGCACCCTTGTCAATCAACAACTGCTTGTATCCCTGCTGCGCCCGTGCCACCGTTGCCCAGTTGTAGATCGTCTCGCTCACGATGGGTAGGGTCGACCCATCCTGAGTGTGCCACCACAGCCTTTGGGTGGTGGCTGTGCCCATACCCCCCAGCGGGGTCGTGTCGACTATGACGAAGTCTCCAGGTCACGGTAATACCTCCCCCCGGCCTGGTATTCACTCATCCAGCGTCTCATCGCTGATTCCAGGGTGATGCTGATGGTGGCGTCGGTCGTGGTTTGTGCAGCCGCGCGGCGGTCGGCCGCGAGGCCGAGAATCACCACCATAGTGAGCAGGGCTGCCGAAAGGATGCCGATCCATCTTCGAGATCGCATATGGATCTCCGGCTATCGGCTGTACTCGATCTCTTTGGTAATCTTGATGAATAGCTCTTGGGCGCCTTGCCAGTCTCCCTCGGGCGCGGTTCCCGTCAGGTAGATGAGGCTGTTGTCCCGCGTTGGCCCAACCATGGCGTAGAAGACCGGCCCATTGGCGGACTGTGTCACAGCGAATACCATTTTCCCCACTGGCGTCTCGCTGGGAAGAGGTCCCATGGTTACGTTCTCCAACTGCGCCATCCACAACATCATTGCCATTTGGAAGGTCGTGCCGGCGCTCGCCTCCCGGTACTCGATTGCCAGGGCGGTTGTCTGAGCCTGGTCGACCAGAAACACGAGTCCCTCATCCTGTGGCTTGGTGATGAAGCCTGGAGGAACTGAGATATCAATGCCCGCCCTCGGGAACGACCATGGGGTCCATGCCGCGGCTGGCTCAGCTGCCATTACCGTGGGGATCTCCGTTGGAGCCCGCGTTGGCGGCACAGGGGAGGCAATCACCGTGGTTGCGACAGGTTGATTGGCACCCGGCGGCATCGTTGGAATCGTCTGCTGGCTGAGGCCGGCCTCGGTTGGCTCGACCACCGTTCCCCAGCCCTGATCCGCTGCAAGATTGACGAGCGCGTTGGACAACGGCTGGCGGAAGGCCAGACCGACCCCACACAGCAAGACCAACCCTAGTAAGCATCCGCCCACGGGCAACAACCAACGACGCGATCGACTTGCCGCTGCCATCGGAGGTACGCTCGGCGCTGGCTCTTGTGTCTCTGCAGGAGGCGAGGGTGCCGCTGCGCGTGGGGCTGCCTCGGCGCGAGGTGAAGGCCGCACCTGTGCGGTCGAAGGCTTCGGCGCCACCGGTGGATCTTCGCGTTGCCATTCCTGGCCATCAAAGCGATGCCATTGTTCCGACTCGGCTCCGATCATCCAATGCTGGCCGCTTTCGTCCTGGATGACAAGCTCACGCAGGGCTTTCTCATAGTCGGTCTGGTTGATCCCCGCGGCCCGCATGAGCGTCTTCAGTTGGACATATTGTTGTTCGGTCTTCTCAAACTGCGGATGCAGCTCGGAGCGTGGCGTACCACACTCTCCGCAGTACTTCTCCCCCAAAATCGGCGTGGCACCACAGCCAGAGCATTTCATTGTCCCTCCCGCTTGGTTCAACGACGCTGCCCCGAAAGACTGATGCGCACAGGCGGGTCACAACTCTAAAGAACACAAACGCTGCAGAGTCAGTATACAGCCGTATCTCTCCAGAATCAATATCTTCTGGGCCTCCTGCAGATGGCAGAGGGCAAACCGTCGGCGCGACTAGCGCCGACATCACAAAGGGCTGAATCGGGGCGATCTTGATGCCCGTAGGCGGATCATTGAGCGGCTGGGCGAGAGGTTAGTCTATCTCAAATGTCCGATAAATCACCTGGGTCATTAACGAGTTTTGGGGCTCTTGGCGTCGCACTGACCGAATTAACACGGGAAAACTCAATCACGCTGGCGGTGCGGTTTGTGACCAGCCCAAAGATGGAGCGGGAAACGAACACTGATTCCAGTAACTGGGATTCTCCGTCCGGAATGTGTCTGGCGTCTATCATGTGAAAAGACGGGTATGTAGTGGCCGATCTAAGGGTGAATCGCTCCAGTATGTGGTATGTTGCGATTGCCTGGTTGCCCAAGCGAAGCCGAATTCAAACGGCCAGCGGCCATAGAGGCGTCTCCACTGTCCGCGTCTCGGCAGCGCCAGCCGAGGACCGCACCTCGGACGGCGGCTCCGGGGTTATCGGAATGTAGATTCTGTTCGAGGCAGTTCCGGAGGCGCGCAGGCCCGTCGCTGGGGAGCCCTCTTTCGTCGGCGGGATCCCCTTCGACAGGAACCGTGGGAGGATACATGGACACAGCGAAACGCAAGATCGGCCGCGCCCTCTTGCTGGTGGCAATCTTGCTGGCTATCGCCGCAGCCGTCATAACGTACTACGCGCAGGGATATCTCCCTGGCGTCGTCGCACCTCGATCCTTTCCCCAGGTCGATGGCGAGCTTATGCTGGCCGGGCTCGACGATACGGTCGACGTCTACCGAGACGCATGGGGCATTGCTCACATTTATGCCTCGACTTCACATGATCTCTTCTTTGCACAAGGATATGTTCACGCTCAGGAGCGGTTCTGGCAGATGGACGCATGGCGCCACATTGGCTCCGGCCGGTTGTCAGAGATGTTCGGAAAAGGCACGCTGGAGACGGACGCCTTTTTGCGCACGCTGGGCTGGCGTGAGGCATCGGAGCGCGACCTCGCCGGGCTCTCGCAGGAATCCAGGCTGCTTCTGGATGCGTATGCGGAGGGCGTGAATGCCTACTTGAAAGATCGGGATCCCGATGCCACAAGTCTTGAGTACGCGGTGCTCGGATTGCTCAGCCCGGACTACAAGATCGAGCCTTGGGAGCCGCTGCACTCGATGACCTGGGCCAAGGCGATGGCCTGGGATCTACGTGGGAATCTGAATCAGGAGATCGAGCGTGCCGTACTGCTCAAATCGCTTGGACCGGAGAGGGTCAATGAGCTCTTCCCGTCCTATCCTGCCGATCACCCCACCATCGTAAGTTCCGCCAGCGCCGGAAACGCGGGGCCTGCAGGGGAGGGCGCCGCGCTTGCCTATCTGCCCGATGGACTGCTTGAGTCTGTGCAGCATAATGCCTCGCTCCTGAACGGTCTGCTTGGCCCCGGCGGACGCGGCATCGGATCGAACTCCTGGGTCCTGGCGGGCTCGCGGACGACCACCGGCATGCCGCTCTTCGCAAACGATCCGCACCTATCCATCCAGATGCCCTCCATCTGGTACCAGGTTGGCATGCACTGCCGGCCAAAGACCGATCTGTGCCCCTACTCATTCGCCGGCTTCTCCTTTGCCGGGGTGCCGGGGATCGTCATCGGGCATAACGACGATATTGTCTGGGGAATGACGAATGTCGAGCCGGACGTGATGGACCTGTTCATTGAGCGGGTCAACCCCGAGAACCCGGATCAGTACGAGGTGCGCGGCGCATGGGTCGATTTCGAGAAACGCACCGAAACGATCCAGATCGCCGGCGCGGAGCCGGTGGAGCTCGTGATCAAGAGCACTCGTCACGGGCCGGTCATCTCGAGCGTCTACGGAGAGCTCAAGGATCAGACGGACGGCAAGGACAAGGATTTCGTTCCGTTCCGCGAGCGCGCCGGTGTGGCCCTGCCCGATGACTACGTGATCTCGCTGGCATGGACCGCCCTGACTCAGCCGAGCCCGTTTGAGGCGGTATGGGCCATCAATCGGGCGAAAGACTGGGACGAGTTTCGGCAGGCCGCCCGGCATTTCGCGGCTCCGCCACAGAACCTGCTGTTCGCCGACGTGAGGGGCAACATCGGGTACCAGCTGCCGGGTGATTATCCGATACGGGCCTCCGGCGACGGAAGGTTCCCGGTCCCGGGCTGGACCGGCGAGTACGATTGGACCGGCTACATTCCTTTTGAAGATCAACCATACGCCTTCAATCCGCAAGCAGGCTATATTGTGGCGGCCAACAACCAGGTTGTCCCGCCAGAGTACCCGTACCTCATCAGCATGGACTGGAACTACGGCTTCCGGGCGCAGCGGATCGTGGATATGATCGAGGCGGCGCCTGCGAAGGTGGATTCCACCTATCTGCAGACCATGCAGGCCGACACCTTCGATCCCGTCGCGCCGATCCTCGTGCCGCTGCTGGTGGACGCCGTTGCAGCACAGGGTGGACCCAACGATACGGTCAGCCGCGATGCCCTGCAGGTCCTGGCGGATTGGGATTACCGCGCCGATGTCGATTCATCGGGCGCCGCGATCTACGAGGCTTTCTGGAACCACCTGCTGCAGAACACCTTCAACGATGATCTTCCCAAGGAATTTGCCGTCGAAGGGGGGGACCGCTGGATGGAAGTGGTACGCCGCATCGCCCATGACGAGGCCAGCGCCTGGTGGGATGACCAAGCCACCCCCGACGCCGTCGAAACGCGCGATCAAACTATGACCCGCTCTTTCGCGGATGCAGCTAAGGAGCTTGGGGCGCAACTTGGGAAGGATGTCTCCGCTTGGACCTGGGGCAGGCTGCATGCGGCCGCGTTTCGAAACGACACGCTGGGGACGTCGGGCATCGGCCTGATCGAGAGCTTGTTCAACCGTGGACCCTTCCCCACCGGGGGCGGCGAGAGCATCGTTAACGCCACGGGTTGGGACGTGGGCAAATCCTATGAGGTTACCTGGCTGCCGTCGTTGCGGATGGTCGTGGATCTTTCAAACTTGGACGCCTCATTGACGGTGCATACAACCGGGCAGTCCGGCCATGCCTATCACCCTCACTATGTGGATATGGCGCCCTTGTGGGCAACGGGGAAGTACTATCCGATGTTCTGGTCGGAGGCCGACGTCGTGAAGAATTCGGCCGAACATCTGACGCTCACGCCCTAGAACCAGGAGGCCCAGCATCGATCCGGGGGCGCGCTGCCGTTGGCCCGGCCAATTGATTCGCCTTTCCCTTTCCGGCTGCAATTCGACTGGAATTGGAAAAAGACGCTGTGAAAACCGTACACGCCTTGGAGACATGTACACGTGATCTTGTAACCGGACACCCGCTCTTTCACGCTGTGTACTCTTGGACATACTTGGGCAAGATTCTCAATCAGCAGCATGCCCAATATCATTTCGGTAACCAGGCTGCAAAATCAATCAGCCCTCAGGACGCCAGAAGAAGGTGCTGTCTTCTTGTCTGGGGAATTGTATGAGTTGCGTGCCCCAGCGTGAACAGGACTGCATCGGGCTAGCCCGCAGAAAAGTAATCGGGTCCAGACACCGGCTGTTATCTTGGGGTAGTCAACCGACACAGGAGTTAGCAGGTATCTCCCGAACTCTGTGTGCCTTCTTCTTGCCGGTTTGATCCACGATTCCAGGTTGAGAAGCCCTTGAGTGACCACAGCATAACTGTGAACGGAGGATGAGATGACAAGAACTGTCGTAATTACCGGAAGCACCCGTGGAATTGGAATTGGCATGGCGAATGCCTTTCTTGCTCGCGGTTGTTCAGTGATGATTAGCGGAAGAACAAAGGAGGACGTAGATCGTGCGACTGCAGTGTTACGCCAACAATATCCTCGCCAGAACATTTCGGGGTATCCCTGTGACGTTCAAGACCCCGGCCAAGTGGAATCTTTGTGGCGAAAGGCTGTATCGGACTTTGAGCATGTGGATGTTTGGATCAACAATGCTGGAGTGAGCGGCGATCAGCAAGTGATCTCGGAGAGTCCGCCTGCTCAGGCGGAGAGTATCGTCAAGACAAACCTCCTGGGCGTAATCTACGGATCACAAGTCGCTGCAAGAGGCATGATCGAACAAGGACATGGCAGCATCTACAACATGGAAGGCATGGGCAGCGATGGGCGGATGCACGAGGGGTTGGTCCTCTATGGCATGACCAAATACGGAGTGTGTTACTTCACACGAGGATTGGCAAAAGAGATATCCAACAGCCCCATTATCGTAGGTTCCATACGACCCGGCATGGTAGTAACGGATCTTATTATCAGGCAATATGAGGGTCGTCCGGAGGAATGGAAACGGGCCAAACGGATATTCAACATCATAGCAGATCGCGTTGAAGTGGTTGCGCCGGGGTTGGTTGACCAAGTGCTTAAGAACAATAGAAATGGCGTGCATCTATCCCGGTCTACCGGATGGAGGATGCTCTTCCGTTTGATAGCTCAACCGTTCTCCCACCGAGATTTGTTCGAGCACGAGACATCATCGTAGAGCTACGCGAATCGGTCATCGATGCCTGCCAACGACTGCTTGCGCCAGACTGCGCTCGCCTCAACCATGCACGGCGCCAAACGCACACCGGTGATGCAATTCAAGTGTAAGAGGGACTAGAGTAGACTCTTGCTTTCCGACGGCAATGTGATTGCAATTGGAAAAACACACTGCGGAGCCTGTGCGCGCAGTAGACCAATCTGCCCGTAGACTTGGCACCCGATAGCCACTTCTTCACTCCATACACCGCATAGACACGCTTGGCTCGCTCTCTTAATCAGATGGCTCAGGGTTCGAAGAAGGGATTGGCAGAATGGGAAATCGCCTGGATTGGAATCGGGCGAGAGAGATTGATGACTTCGCTGGATACAAGAACGAAATGGAAGGAATACGTCTATGGAACGAAGACTCAGCCGTGAAGCCGCCATCAACATGCTGGTGGAGAGGACTCCAGAATCCCGCCGGTTGTGGAAGGCCGCACAGGATGTCATTCCAGGCGGGCTGCTCAGTGTCGCGCGCAAGTTCAAACCCTACCCATTCTTCACCGATCATTCCCAGGGTCCTTATACATGGGATGTCGATGGCAATCGTTACATCGATTGCTGCATGAACTATGGTACCCAGCTCCTCGGCCACCGGCCGGAAGTGGTGATCCAGGCGGTCGAAGAACAGCTCAAACGCGGCACGGTATACGGAACACCCCATCCTTTGGAAATTGCCTACGCAGAGAAATTCCTGGCTTGCGTCCCATGCGCGGAGCGGATGCTGCTCTGCAACTCGGGGACAGAAGCCACAATGCAAGGCATACGAATCATGCGCGCCTACACAGGAAGAGACAAGATCGCCAAGTTCGAAGGTGGTTATCATGGCTGGCATGATTACGCCATGTGGAGCGTCTCCCTCGATCCAGAAACGATGGGGCCTCTCGATCGCCCTAATCTTGTTCCCTCTTCGGCTGGCATCCCACACCAGGTGGCTGAAACGGTGCTGGTATTGCCGTTTGATGAAGCCGCGTTTGACTTGATCGAGGAACAGGCGGAGGACTTGGCCGGCGTGATGATTGAGCCGGTTGTCGGGATTGGCGCAATCCCGATGAATACGGCTTTCCTCGAGGGACTGCGCGAGGTGACGCGCAAACACGGAATCCTGCTAATGTTCGACGAGGTAAAGACTGGTTTCCGGCTAGCCGTGGGAGGCGCCCAAGAATTCTTTGGGGTGATCCCGGATCTGGCGACTTATGGAAAAATCGCGGGCGGTGGGCTGCCCATCGGGGCGGTGGGCTGCACTCAAGAGATCGCCGACGCGGTGACGAAGTACGAGTTTTCCATTTCGGTTGCCGGCACTTTCAGCGGCAACCCGATAACGCTCGCAGCTGGAGACGCTATGCTGGGCTACCTGATGGAAAATCGCCAGGTCTATGGTGAACTGGCACGGAAGGGAGATCGACTGCGCAACGGCTTCAACGATTACGCCCGCCAAAAGGGACTGCCGGCCTGCCTGACAGGGGTGGGTTCTTTCTTCCAGGCACACCTGATCGAGGGCCCGGTCAACAGTCCCCGCGATATCGTTCACCAGCCGATGGATGCAATCTATGATCTGCAACTCTTCCTGCGGTTGCATGGGGTCTTTGTACCCTGGTTCCACGATGCCTTCCTTTCATCCGCACATTCCGACCAGGATGTGGAGGATGTCCTGCAAATCCATCAGACATCCGTCGAATCCGCCCTGGCGCTGCATGGCTTGATCTAACGGCGCGTGATCAATCCAGATATCAATCCAGCGGCAGAATTGTCGGTGTGCTGAATACTTCCACTGCCCTTCTGTGGACAGCGGGACCTGTGACTATCACCCATTTGTCACCAATCCGAACCAATCGTCTATCAAATTCTGAAATCGCCTGTAATTGGAAAAACACGCTGCAGAGCCTGTGCGCGCAGTAGACCAATCTGCCCGTAGACTTGGCACCAGATAGCCACTTTTTCACTCCATACACCGCATAGACACGCTGGTCTCGCTCTCCTGACCAGTTTGTTCACCTGCCCGTCCTGGTGTTCGTCCAGGGCGCCTGCCCCCTTCGGGGACCCTCGGCGGCACTGGCGCAGGCAAGTCCCTGGCCGGTCGCAGTATTATCCTTCGCATAAGTCTTGCTCCACTGAAAGTTCTCTCAGGGTTTGCCTGTGAATCATGTCGCAGGCACTTGCGCAAGCGGCCAGCCGCCCCAGGCCATACACGGGCAAGAAAAGGCGGGCGGATGCAATTTCCGCCCGCCTTGCCTGGTCGTCTTACGCCCATCTATTGATTTCAGCTCGAAGCGCCACCGCCGCCCCCGAACTCGATGTCCTTCTGCTGTTTGACCGCGCAGCCCATGGGCTCGTCACCCTTGGCTTCGAAGTTGGCCGGGACGCGGCAGGTGTTGTCGAAGCCGGCGAGTTCCTTCAGTGGGTAGTTATCGCCCTTCTGCGGCGAGCCGGCGTCCTCCAGCGTATATGTATCGTTGAAGTAGAACTTCCTCGGGTCGAGCGGGTAGGCGCTTGCCAGCGGATTCCACATCCACTCGGGGTAGTCCTTCAGCACGGACTTCTTCATGCCGAACTCGACCACGTGGGTGCTTGTGCTGCCCCGCACCCAAACAAGGTCGGGGTCCTCTCCGCCGGCTTGGGCCGTCACATAAGTCACACCGCCTTCGTAGACCTTGGTCTCGTAGCCGTCTCCACTGTAGATGTCATCCGGCCGTGAGCTTGCCCCGCCGATGTCTCCATTCAGGTCGGCGTACAGAGCCACCCCGTTGGCAGTCCAATCCGGGCCAATCGGTCCCTGTGCCAACGCCAGGACCTCGGTCTTGCCATCCTTGTTCAGGTCAAACTCCACGCCATAGATGCCGCTCAGATCGTTGGTGACCGGATCGGTGCCCACCAGCTTGATCTGGACGTAGTACCAGGTGTCATCCTGAGTCATGCTCATGCCGACGATGTCGATCTGGGGCAGGTAGTCCATCGTGTCGGCCGTGAATGGGCGCTCGAAGCGGTTGATGCGGAACTCGTCGCCTACGGTCACGTTCTTGTTTTCGAAGCTCGTGGACTCCTCGTTGTCATGGGCATTGGCAACTGCCTCGGCCCCCGAGCCCGGAGTGGCGAGGTGGGGGATGGCGGTGGAGGTCGGCGGCGAGGTGGGCTGCGCGGGCGGCAGCGTGGCGGCGGGCTCGTTAGCGGGAGCTCCGCCTCCGCCGGCACCCGGGATGGGCAATCCGCAGCCGCTGGTCGCGAGGATCGCGATCATCCCCAGGGATAGCAGAAACCTAACACGAGCGTTGTGCATGGAATTCTCCTCCTTCATTGTCTACGACGGAACAACAGCCGTCTACGAATCCAAAAGCTAATACTGCGCCACTTGAGACCCTATTCAGAGCATTATAAGGACGTATGAGAAATAATGTCAATGCCTTTTAGTCGGAAAACCGAAAACTGCATCTATTCGAGGTCGCGAATGGCCCTACCAGCGCGCCTTCCCTGCCACGCGTGCCTGCGGCCCATTGAAAAGAGGTCCTGCTTGTGGAAGTCCGCACGATCCAGGGCACCACGGCCCAGGACGCAGGGCCAGGGGCGCTGCCATCCGGACG